>Ga0208197_1002059_pt1 | contig 18468 bp, 12 predicted proteins | sample AD_JPNNA4_MetaG_FD_184444 | JGI IMG/M metagenome (GOLD analysis project Ga0208197, IMG submission 184444) | Active sludge microbial communities of municipal wastewater-treating anaerobic digesters from Japan - AD_JPNNA4_MetaG (SPAdes) (version 2) | ecosystem: Engineered > Bioreactor > Anaerobic...
ATCTCATCGGATATCATAGAGTCTACGTATGGAGTTTACAAGAGCCGAAAATCCCTGAACAAACTTTATGGTGTAACAACTCTGATACTGGGCATGCCTGTTTTTGAAAAGTTATCAACCAGAGAATCAGCAAGATTGTATCAGATTAAAAATCATATAGAAAAGACAAGGGTCAAAGATATCAAAATATGGAAAAGAAAAAATCTTCCTGAAAATCTTGTGTCAAAACGAATAAAAACTCTATCAAACCAAGCATGTTTTTAGAACCAAGTTTTGAGCACCCTACCTCTAAGCCCAAATAAAGGTCAATATCGTGTGTGTATTTGCTTTTTAATCTTTTGAATTCTTGAATATATTCATCCATGTCGTCATACCTCATGGACCATTTGTTCGGAAAATTCACAGGAGCATGACTGGTGATGCCATAACTGTCTATATCATGAGCTATGGCAAATCTGACAAATGTTTCCATGGAAGCTCGTCCGTCGCAGAAGATGCAATGACTGTGGTAATTTGATTTCATGAAATAATTCTTTGATGTCTATTTATAAAACAAAACAAGAGGCTGTTGAGAGCCTCTTGTTTTCGTAAAAGTATTTTGTTTTTTCAGTTTCTGACCAGAGTGAAATGTCCTACATATTGTCTGTCGGCTTCTACAAGTATTATCTCGTACCAGTAATCGCAAGAAGGCAATAATTTGCCGTTGTATGTTCCATCCCAACCGTTATCGTTGTCATAGCCTTTGTACTCGGCAAGTAACTTTCCGTCTCTATCGTAAATGTTGACAGTTGACTTTGGATATACGTCAATGTTTTCAATTTGCCAAGTATCATTGATTCCATCTCCATTTGGTGTGAATACTCCGCTTGGAGTGATAGGAATTGGGTTAATAGCGAATATCTTGTTATCTGTACAATTGTTAGAATCTCTTACAATAAGTCTATGATTACCGATTGCAGAATTTCTAACTTCACCAGTTTCTGAGTTTCCTATCTCATTTTTGTCAAGAAAGATAGTGTATTTAGGAGTTCCTCCTGTAACGGAATACTGAACTACATTCTCTTTCTCGTTAAGAGAATCAATGGTGATAGTTGGCGATTCTCTAACTTTAATCTTTACAGTATCTGTTGTCTCGCACTGCGCAATATCGTTTCTTGCTTTTACGACACATACGAAGCTAGAGTCAGGAGTGAAGTTCTTTCTCTTGGTGTTTGTTCCGCCTAAGTCAGGAGTCCATTGTAATGGAGTATTACTTGGCTTCAAGTCCTTGATGTAAACCTCAACCTCCTCGCCTTTACATACCGTGTTCCTTTCAGACTTGATTCGCAATTTTAATTGAATCTTCAATACTGTAACATTGTAGTAAACCACGCTATCGCAACCGGTTTTTGTCTTATAGACTTGAGGATCTCTTACCAATATTGGAGTTGTTGTTGGTTCTGGATAAATAGTACCAAACAATTGAGAGTCGTAACAAATCAATGTATCTTTAGGATTGTTCCTGTTGCTAAATTTTGCGTTGATAATCAAGTGTGTTGTTGAAACACTGTCACATCCCGAAGCTAAGCTGGTTGTTGTAGATGTTAAATTATAAACACCAGCTGCAAAATAATCTTGGCCTTGGAATGTGAATGTGTCTGATCCTTCACAAATCTCAATCGTATCAGGTGCTGAATAAATCTTTTCCGTAACGTTTACTGTTGCATTGACGATACTGTCGCAACCAGCTGTTGTTGTTAGAGGCCAAGATTCATTGTATGTACCACCTGTGTTGTATGTCTTTCCGTTATATTGGGCTCCTTGACACAAGGAAAGAGTAAAATTAAGCTCATATTTAGGATTGACAGTAATAGGTTGTATATATTTTATACATCCGTCTTCGGTTTCAACTGTATAATCGCCCACTGTGTCATATGTTTTACCATCGAATGAATCTCCATCACAAAGATTCTTTTTTGCTTTTGTCTCGATAGTTGGACCTGTAACTTTAATAGTATTGCTTCTGATGATACTGTCGCATCCGGAATTTTTAGAGCTTATCGTATCATTTATAACAAAAGTACCTATAGTTTCATATGCAACTCCATCAATAATAGAACCTACACAGACAAGTGTGTCACTTCCAATTTCTAAAGTTGGTTTAATGATGTGGATGACTAAAGTGAATTCAGTGCCAGCAGAAATCATCTGGCCATCATTCATGTTATCTGCTTTTAAAGTAACACCCTCTACAGTTCTTACTTCATGTTCGCACAAGTAAACGTTCATTTTGTTTTTTGTTTCGTTTACTTTTATGTCTTCTTGAATGGAGCAGATTGGTTTTCCTAAATTACCATCTTCACCGATGATTACTCTATAGATACCATTGTCTTTTTCTTTGTCGAAACTAGGGATAGTGAAACTACATTTGTTGTCTGCACTATAGTAATTTTCGCTTCCGCTAATGTCTGCGAAAGTTACTCCATTGTCTGTGCTTTTCTGCCATTTGTATTTAACATTCATCAAGTCAGCGAAGAAGCCGTTGTTTACAAAGGAAGCTGTGAAAGTAACAGGTTCTCCATAAACAAATTCTGTGTTTTTGATTGTAATGTTAGGCTGTAACACATCAATTTTAATATCATCAATAGCAAAGTCAAAACCTCCTTGTTCAGGAGCTTCTGCTGCTACGATAAAGTAGGCAATTCCAGAATTGCTTTCTGTCTTGAATTCTAGTGACAATTCGTTCCAATCCAAACTTTCTGAATTGTTGTCGTCACACAATGGAACGTTAAGACTCTTCTTTGCTGAACCAGAAATAAGCGTTGTGGCTTCTTTATCTTCATAAATACCAATTCTTAAAACTGGAAGGGATAATCCTGAATGTCCTGCTGTATTTGTTAATAGGTTGGCCATCCAAGCGCTGAATCTAAATGTTACACCAGGACAAATACCTGTTATTTTTTGTGCATAAAGAGATATTGTGTCTTGTGAACTTACAGGGTTGATTCTTACATAATAACCTTTTGTAGTGTCGTTTAGAAATGTATGGTCACTACCTTTATGCCAATCGGGATTATCACTAGAATATTTAACTGGACAATAACCACTTGATTGCCAGTATTTAGTATAAGCAATGCTGGATCCTAGAACTTCGTTAGGAAGTGCAGGTCCAATTCTTGGGTCATTCACATTGTTTCCACCAAAATCTTCTTTGAAGATTTCTCTCCATTTCATGTCTTGTGCATCAACTCCTGATAGCGATAGGAGGAAAAACACAGCTAAGCCTAATGTGTGTAAGATGTATTTCATTTTCTAATTTTTTTTCTGTTTAAGAAAGAATAAAGCAAGATTTTTGGCTTCTTGAATTATTGTCTCTTGTAACCCTAATTTTCAACCCTAAATATACTAATCAATATATTATCTATAATTAAAAGTCTTGATTCTTGTCAGACCAATACTTTCAATGCAAATATTGAAATATTTTATTGAAATAGCAAATTTTTATTCGAAAAAAGAGGCGATTTTATTACATTTTGAAATACTATTTTTTGTCAGTTTTTAATTATGTAGTTAAAGTGTTTGAGATGAGTTTTTTGAGATGTTTTAGAAGTTTTGTGAGGAAGATGGCCATTTATTTGACGAATAAAATCATTTGAATGTCAAAATTCTATTCGAGAATCAACAAAAAATTATTTTTTTACAAAAATAGTTTGTGGAAAAAATGGAAACAGCTTTTTACTTTTGTATCAAATTAATTCTTAATTTTATCATCCACATTTTATTGAAAAGAGATGGCAGTAAAACAGACTCTAGAATTTCTAACTAACTTGAGTGAAAACAATAACCGAGAGTGGTTTAATGCTCATAAGAATTGGTATCAAGAAGAAAAAGATGATTTTGAACGTTTAGTGACCGATCTGATAGGGCGTGTTGCTGAATTTGACGAACGTGTGAAATATCTGAAGCCATCAGATTGTATTTACCGTATTTATAGAGACGTTCGGTTTTTGAGTGATAAGTCTCCATATAAAAGGCATTTTGCTGCTTATGTATGTCCTGAAGGCGGTCGCAGAAGTAAATTGGCAGGTTATTATCTGCATTTGGAACCGGATAATGTGATGTTGAGTGGGGGTGTTTATATGTTAGAACCTGATATGTTGAAGAAAGTAAGAATGTCCGTTTATGCTAATTATGATGAGTTGGAGACCATTTTGAAAAATCCAGATTTTGTGAAATATTATAATGGTAAGATGGTGGCATCTGAGTCTTTGAAAAAAGTTCCTGCTGGTTTCTCGCCTGATTTTGAAGGTCTAGAATATCTGAAGTTTAAAAATTTTATGGTAGAACATCATCTTTCAGATAAAAAGGCTTCTGAAATTGACCTTGTTTCGTATGCGGCTGATGCTTTTAAGGCTCAGTATGACTTTAATCAATTTTTTAATTATACAATTGAAAACGAATAGATTATGATTCTTGATAAACTTGAAAATATTGATACTTACTCAAATTTACATCCTTTATTTAAAAAGGTGTTTGAAATGATTCGTAAAACAGATTTGTCTCAGTTGGTTCCTGGGCATGTTGATTTTTCTGGTGAAACTTTTTATATGAATGTGGATGAAGTTGCTCTTCGTTCTGAAAAGGAGGCATGTTTAGAGGTACATAATAAATATATTGACATTCAAATTCCGATAAAGAAGAGTGAACGAATGGGTTATTTGTCAAGAAAAGAGTGTGGAAAGATTCGTACTCAAAACGAAGAACGCGATTATATTTTGTATGATGATGCTCCATCTTCTTATTTTAAGGTATCTCCGGGCGATTTTGTTATCTTTTTTCCTCAAGATGCTCATGCTCCGATAATAGGAGTGGGTATGACAAAAAAAATAGTGATAAAAGTGCCTGTTATTTAGAATCCGTTTTAATTTTTTTATAAAAAAAGTTGAGATGAGTTTTTCTTTACGAATCAAAAAGAAAATATATAAGAAGCTAATATTGAGTGTGTTGAATGGATGATGAACGTCCATTCCTTTTTTGTGGTCGTTTGAGATTCATCTTCTTGCAGTTTCAAATTTGCATTTACATTATTACGTCTACCTGTTTTATTCAAAAAATGGGTATTTTATCGAATAGAATGAAATTGATGTAGATAATCATAAAAGAGAATCAACTGATATCGTTTTCATAAATTCTGTATTATTCGTCTGGTTGTTGTCCGTTTTCCCCATTTTGAAAATTCTTATATTTCCCTATTCTCACAAAATTGTTAATATATGTATGAAATGTATGAGATGTTTGAGATGTTTGAAAAATTCCGTAATTTTACGTCCATATGATAGTAGAAGGTATGACAAAGGATTTGTAGTTATAATGCCTATCTTATCTTATTTGTGACAGATTTTTTTGTGCTAGATTAATTAAATGAAAACTTGTATTGCTTATGGAAATGTTGAAGCTGGTAAAGAATGATCCCTATTTGCAACCCTATAATGATGCTATTTATGGACGTTACAAGTATTATGTAAAAAAAATGTCAGAGCTTACGTCTGGCAATATGTCATTATCTGATTTTGCAACAGGTTATCTTTATTTTGGTTTGCAAAAAATGCCTAAGAAATGGGTTTTTCGTGAATGGGCACCTAATGCTACGTGCATCTATTTAATAGGAACCTTCAATAATTGGGAAGAGCGTCCGGAATATAAGTTGGAAAAATTGAAAAATGGGGTTTGGCAGCTGGAAGTGCCTGAGGATGCTATACATCATGAGGATCTTTATAAGATGAAGGTCTATTGGGATGGTGGCTGTGGTGAGAGAATTCCAGCATGGGCCAAACGAGTAGTGCAGGATGATAACACTAAGATTTTCAGTGCTCAGGTTTGGTATCCCAAGAGTCCCTATAAATTTAAAATTAAAAAATTCAAACCGAATGTTTCTCCTTTGCTGATCTATGAGTGCCATGTAGGTATGTCAGGAGAAGAGGAGAAGGTGAGTTCCTATCGTGAATTTAAGGATATAGTGTTGCCTCGAATAAAGGCGGATGGATATAACTGTGTTCAGATTATGGCCATTCAGGAGCATCCTTATTATGGTTCGTTCGGTTATCATGTTTCAAACTTTTTTGCTGCCTCTTCTCGTTTCGGTACACCTGATGAATTGAAAGAGTTGATTGATGCTGCTCACGAGATGGGCTTGGCAGTGATTATGGACTTGGTTCATTCTCATGCTGTGAAGAATGAGGTGGAAGGTTTGGGTTGTTTGGATGGTTCTCGTTTTCAATATTTCCATGAAGGAGAAAGAGGTGAACATAAACAATGGGATTCTCTTTGTTTTAATTATGGTAAAAATGAGGTGATCCATTTTCTTCTTTCCAATTGTAAATTCTGGTTGGAAGAGTATAAGTTCGACGGATTCCGTTTTGATGGTGTGACTTCCATGATTTTCAGAGACCATGGTATGGGTTCTATCTTTGGAAGTTATGAAAATTACTATAATTTGAATCAGGATGGCGATGCAATCTGCTATTTGACATTGGCCAACGAGTTAATTCGTGAAGTTAATCCTCGTGCCATCACTATAGCCGAAGAGGTGAGCGGCATGCCTGGTGTGGCAGCTAAAATTGAAGATGGTGGTGTTGGATTTGGTTATCGTTTGGCAATGGGTATTCCTGATTTCTGGATCAAGACGATTAAGGAGTGCAAGGATGAAGATTGGAAACCGGGCCATATACTTTGGGTATTGACCAACCATCGCCAAGATGAAAAGACTATCAATTATGCAGAGAGTCATGATCAGGCCTTAGTGGGCGATAAAACGTTGATTTTCCATTTGGCCGACTCGGATATGTATTGGCACATGTCGAAGGTTTGTGGAGGTACTACTATTCGTATGGACAGAGCCATCGCTTTGCATAAGATGATTCGTTTGATAACCATAGCTTCGATCAACGGAGGTTACCTCAATTTTATGGGAAATGAATTTGGTCATCCTGAGTGGATTGATTTCCCTAGAGAGGGTAACGGATGGTCTTACAAATATGCCCGCAGACAGTGGCATTTGGAGGAAGATCATGACCTGAAATATCATTATTTAGGTGATTTTGACCGTGAAATGGTTGAATTGATAAGCTGTGAAAAGAAGATGAATGAGTCTCCTGTAGATGTGCTGTGGGATAAATCGGACGACCAAGTTTTGGCTTTCCGTAGAAAGAATTTGGTGTTCGTGTTTAATTTTAATCCAGTTAAATCATTTACTGATTATGGAATTTTGACAGAAACAGGTCGTTATGATATGGTTCTGGATACCGATGCAACACGTTTTGGAGGTTTTGGTATGATTGATGACAAACAGCCTCATTATACTATTCCAAATCAAGATTCTAATCAAAAGAAGGGTTGGCTGAAGCTTTATATCCCATCTCGAAGTGCTTTGGTGTTGAGATTTGCTGATAAAGACTGATTTGGTAAGTTTGCTGCAACTCATAATAGAGTTTGTCCGACAATTACAAATCCTCATCAAACAAAAAAGGTTGTGTCAAATGGCACAACCTTTTTCTTATATGATATATTTAGCTTATTTAGCCAACTTGCACTCCACGATGCTATGGCCTAAACCAAGTCCGTCATGAATCTCAGATACGCAAAGACCAGCGTCTTTGATGCATCTGAACATATCTTCAGAGTAGTACATTTTACTGTTTCCGTTAGCCAATGCAGTGAAATAAACACTTGTTTGAGCCAAACAGTAAGATGCCGTTTCGAATCTCTGTCTGTCCCAGAATGTCTCCATGATGTATAGAGTCGTGTTTTCACTCATTGATTTAGCAGCTCTTGAAAGAATGCTTGTTACCTCTTCTTCTGAGAAACAGTCGAGAAACTGACTCATCCAAATAGCTTCAAATCCTTTAGGGAATGGAACGTTATTGTCTAGAAGATTACCTGCATGTCCGTGAATTCTATCTTCTCCCTTCAATCCTTTGACGGCATTTCTCATCAAGCCTATTTGCTGAGGAAGATCCATGATCGTTACATTGACCTCCTCAGAGTGACCTACGCATTGTAATGCCCATCTGCCGGTGTTGCCACCAACGTCAAGCAATGTCTTTGTATTCTTTGAGAAGACAATGTTAAGAGCCTCTTCGAAAGAGTTGTCTGAATAGAAATGGTCAAAACCGAACCAACTTTTCTGTACTTGTGCAGGAAGGGATGATAGACCTTCGTAAATGGTTCGCCAATTTCCGAAAACCTTTAAACCTTCGGGTTTGCCGTTAATCAAAGCCTCTTCCAAATTGAACATTCCTAGATAATTGACGTCATGGTTAAAGTCTATGTTGACCCTTGCCATTTTGTCGTTCAGAAGAAACCAACCGGTTTTAGCCAAATAAAATTTCTCATCCTTTAGTAAGACACTTCCGATGGTTAGAGATGATTCCAACAATATCTGAGCTGCATATTTGCTCAGCTTACTCTTTTCTTTGATCTCTTCAAGTGAGAGTCCTGTTTTATTATTGTCCGACAGCATCTGGAAAATTCCAAACTTGATCATCAGTCTGGAAATCTGAAAAACGATAGGGCCGAATGCAATTTCTTGAGCCAATCGTTGAGCTTCTAGAGCTGTGTATTGTTCATTTCCGTATATCTCACTTTGTGGTGAATTAAGTTTCATTGTCAATGTTTTTAATAGGGTGAGTGTTTTTTTATAAAAAAGAAAGAGAGGCAATGGTTTCTTAAATGAAACCATAGACCTCTCTTCGTTTCATTTTATTAGAAATTGTATTTGATCATACTGCAAATTCTGTTGTTGCTAACATTGTGGGTGTCAGATACCTTGCATTTGTCGTCGATCTTTTTACCGTAAGCTACAGTTGTTAACTCATATTCGATACCAAAATTGAAGTGTTTAAGGTTATAAGAAATGGCTGGAGCAATTCTGTAGAATTGGTCAATATTCTTAGCACCTCTAACAAAAACTTCACCTTCAATCTCTTTGCTTGTTCCTAAATTTTTGCTGTAACCAAGGAATAGATTGATTTTGTATTTCTTTCCGTATGATAGGTCTATCCAGCTTGTAGAACTGCGAAGCGGAGTGTATTCGCGATTTCCATCTTCGTCAATGTCAGATTCTCCGTAACCGCTCATCATGTTTAATTGAGCTGTATTTTCTCCAAGAACGGATTTTGCGCTGATTCCAAACATTCCGGTTGAATATTTCACATATACCATTGGAGAGAATGCGTTCACGTAATCAGATACCTTCTTGTTTTTAATGTTTATCGTATCATTTTTTTGGGTTACGTAATTAGCTTTGATCTTAACTACGTCAACCGTATTTCTAGTCTTGATTCTAGAGTAATCAATGCCAGCGCCTAAAGTGAATTCTCCTTTCTTGAACTCAACACTTGCATAAAGTTCTGGTAAAACACCGTATTTAGAATAAGAGATATTTGCTGCTTCTTTTTGAGGACCTACTGACAAATATTGTAATTGATAGAGAGCTGCCAAAGACAACTTAACGTTGCTGACACTGTAATCATATCTTACTTGAGGAGTACGGCTGAAAGGTTGGAACGGAGAACCAGATGCAAGTCCAAGTACGTCTGGAAAAATTTCACCGTACATCGGGTGCCAAGTTTGACCGGCTAAAATAGAGTTATGTTTCCAATCCAATTTCATGTATGCATGACGGATACGAAGCATAGTGGTACTACTGCTGAAACCATTGAAGTCAGTCTCGATCTTTGCAGAAGATGCTGCTCCTAATACATCTGGACCTGTGATGTTCAATCCAAGTCTTGTTGTCATGGCTAAGAAGCTAGCAGAAGCTTCTTCGTTTAAATCTTCACCAAGAGTGTTCAGACTCTCATCCTTAGGAATCTGGTTGTAGAGTCCGTTGGAAGATTGGATGTTTTCACGAGAATCGTAGTAAAAGTAGTTTCTGATAAAACCGTATGGTTTGAGCTTAAAAGGTTTCTCTTCTTTTGGTTGAACAGAGGCTGCTTCTTGAGCTGTAATTGCGTTGAGCGACATAAGAGCCGCGAAAATCAATAATAATCGTTTCATCTTTTAAAAGTAAAAAAGTAACAAAAGAGAATCTATTTCCCGCTTGTAATTTGTAATTATATTAAATTATTTTTATTTATTATTCTGATTATAGAAAAGAACCGAACATGATTAGTGCGGTGTATCCAATAATCATACCAAATAATCCTACTAAGATTCCTACAATTGCCATGTCCTTCTGTTTGATAAATCCTTTTGCGTATGCCAAGGCATTTGGAGGAGTTGAAATTGGCAACGACATTGCCAATGATGCAGATAATGCAACACCGATCAATAGCGCAGGGACACCGCCATATTCAGCAAGCTGATCTTTCAATCCCATACCAGCAGCAGCCAGTATCGGAACAAGTAATGCAGCTGTACCTGAGTTAGACATAAAAGAGAATCTATTTCCCGCTTGTAATTTGTAATTATATTAAATTATTTTTATTTATTATTCTGATTATAGAAAAGAACCGAACATGATTAGTGCGGTGTATCCAATAATCATACCAAATAATCCTACTAAGATTCCTACAATTGCCATGTCCTTCTGTTTGATAAATCCTTTTGCGTATGCCAAGGCATTTGGAGGAGTTGAAATTGGCAACGACATTGCCAATGATGCAGATAATGCAACACCGATCAATAGCGCAGGGACACCGCCATATTCAGCAAGCTGATCTTTCAATCCCATACCAGCAGCAGCCAGTATCGGAACAAGTAATGCAGCTGTACCTGAGTTAGACATGAATGTACTCATTGTGATACAGAGTACGCCACTGCCGATTATCATGATGATGGTTGGCCAAGATGCCAATGGAATTGAAGCAACCAAGTCTTTTCCTAGACCTGTTTTGTCCAAACCTACACCTAACGCGAAACCTCCTGCAACGAGCCATAATACATCCCAGTCGATGCTCTGAAGGTCTTTCTTGTTGATCACGCCTGTCATGGCAAACACTCCGAAAGGAATTAATGCAACAACGTTGGCATTGATTCCGAATAAATCTTTTCCGAATATCCAAAGCAATACAGTTACTGCAAAAGTAACGTATACAATGTATGCTTTAGGTGATTTGTCGAAGTTTCCAGGAACTTCAATGGTAATGTTTTTTTCTTTGAATGGGAACATCTTTATTAAAAGAATCCAAGCAAATGCAAGGATGATAAGCATGATAGGAACCATCAATGCCATCCATGTTCCGAAAGGAATTTCCATTCCTGCTTTTTCCAAATATCCTACAGCAATAGCATTTGGAGGAGTTCCGATAGGAGTTCCCATGCCACCAACGTTTGCTGCGATAGGAATCGCAAGAGCCAATCCGATTCTACCTTTTCCGTCAGCAGGCAAAGACGCCAAGACAGGAGAAAGGATGGTTAGCATCATGGCAGCTGTTGCCGTGTTACTCATGAACATGGAGAAAAGTGCAGTTACGATGATGAAACCAAGAAGAACAAATTTTGAGTCTGTGCCGAAAGGTTTTAGCATTGCTTTTGCTAAACCGGCATCCATCTTATATTTAGTAGCAGCGATTGCCAAAACGAATCCACCCATGAAAAGCATGATGGTAGGGTCTGCAAAGGCAGCCATAATAGCCTTATAATTAATAGGTTCTCCGTAAATAACGCCATTGTAGAGCGTTTCATCTTTCCCTGGAGCAAGGAATGCTAAACTGCTTGTAGAAACGGTAAGCAGCATTAATACAATTACAAGTACTGAAGTTGACCAGATTGGCACTGGCTCTGTGATCCACATTGCTGCGGCAAAAAGGAAAATTGCGATGACGCGCTGTTCTAATACAGTAAGATTTTGAATTCCAAACGCATCTGTTGGTAAAATCCAAGCTATAAGTCCTATTGCGATCGAAATGAACAAGCTAATTAGTTTTTTTTTATCCATGATATTCTTTTAATGATGATTATTTTGTTTCTATTTGTCCGTAAAAAAGGAGGCTTCTTTTCAGAATCGTATCTCCAATAGCTGTATTGGAGATAGAGGAACTCTTCGTCTTGTCAACTTAATAGAAAGTTAACGTGCAAAAAACGAAAAACACTTTTCAAAAATATTCCTATATATAATAGGAATTGAGTTGAGTTTACTATAATTTTAAATTATCCCAAGTTTTTAAAAGTAAAAAAGTTACAAGAGTGAAATATATTCTCTCTTGTAACTTCTTATATTTATATTAAAATGTTTTTATTCATTCTTTTGTTTAAAGAAGAGAACCGAACAATATAAATGCGGTGTATCCGACAATCATACCGAATATTCCGACTAGGATTCCTGCAATTGCCATGTCCTTCTGTTTGATAAATCCTTTTGCGTAAGCCAAAGCATTTGGAGGAGTTGAAATTGGCAACGACATAGCCATTGATGCAGCAAATGCAATACCGATCAATAGGGCAGGAATGCCACCGTATTCAGCAAGCTGATCTTTCATTCCCATACCAGCAGCAGCTAAGATTGGAATAAGTAATGCAGCTGTTCCTGTGTTAGACATGAATGTACTCATTGTGATACAAAGTACACCACTACCGATCATCATGATGATGGTTGGCCAAGTAGCCAATGGAATTGAAGCAACCAAGTCTTTTCCTAGACCGGTCTCATCCAAACCTATACCTATCGCGAAACCTCCGGCAACGAGCCAAAGTACATCCCAGTCGATACTCTGAAGGTCTTTCTTGTTGATTACACCAGTCATGGCAAATACTCCGAATGGGATTAATGCTACAACGTTGGCGTTGATTCCGAATAAATCTTTTCCGAAGATCCAGAGCAATATGGTTACAATGAAAGTAACGTAAACTATATATGCTTTTGGTGATTTTTCGAAGTTTCCTGGAACTTCAACAACAATGGTTTTTTGTTTGAATGGGAACATCTTTACTAAAACAAACCAAGCAAATGCAAGGATGATAAGCATGATAGGAACCATCAATGCCATCCATGTTCCGAAAGGAATTTCATATCCTGCTTTTTCCAAATAACCCATGGCAATAGCGTTTGGAGGAGTTCCGATAGGGGAGCCAATACCACCAACGTTTGCTGCGATAGGAATTGCAAGAGCCAATCCGATTCTACCTTTTCCGTCAGCAGGCAATGACGCCAAGACAGGAGAAAGGATGGTTAGCATCATGGCAGCTGTTGCCGTATTGCTCATGAACATGGAGAAAATTGCAGTTACGAGGATGAAACCAAGAAGAACGAATCTTGAGTCTGTACCGAAAGGTTTTAGCATTGCTTTTGCCAAGCCGGCATCCATCTTATATTTAGCTGCAGCGATGGCCAAAACGAATCCACCCATGAAAAGCATGATGGTAGGGTCTGCAAAGGCCCCCATAATGTCTTTGTAATTGATAGGTTCTCCATAAACAAAACCATTGTAGAGCGTTTCTCCTTTTTCCGGAGCCAGGAAGGTTAAACTACTGTTAGATACAGTGAGCAGCATTAGTACCATTACAAGTACAGATGTAGACCAGATTGGCACTGGCTCTGTGATCCACATTGCTGCGGCAAAAAGGAAAATTGCGATGACGCGCTGTTCCAATACTGTGAGATTTTGAATTCCAAACGCATCTGTTGGCATAAGCCAGGCTATGAGCCCGATTGCGATGGAAACGAACATACTAATTAAACTTTTCTTATCCATGATATTTTTTTAATGATGTTATTATTGCTTCTATGTCGTCCGTAAGAAGAGGAGGCTTCTTTTTTGAATCGGATCTTCAATAGTTGAATTGGAGATAGAGGATTCTTTGTGTAGTCAACTTAATGGAAAGTTAACATGCAAAAAAATAAAAAACACTCTTTAAAAATGTTCCTATATATAATAGGTGTACAATTGAGTTTACTATAATTTAAAAAATCCCAAGTTTTGGTTTTGGGTCAGTAAAAATGAACCTCGTCTCAAACTATCAAACAACAAAAAAGGCTGCTGTTTTTATGTTACAATGGAAGCTCTCGTTTTTTAGAGACCAAAATCGCGGCAAAATTACTAATACTTTACAAAGTCGGAAACAAATAATCATAATTTTTTGAATAAATATACGATTTTTTTACGGGGTTACTTTCTGATAAAAGATGCTTGATTTAAGTGGAAAAATGTTTCTTTTGTTATGTCTTTTGTATTCAGATTGTTACTTTGTAATGTCTAAAAAATAGATGTTGTCATTGGCTTTTATAAAATTAATTCTATAACTTTGCGTTTGATTTTGGTTTTCTGGTGCGTTTGTGAGAGAATGAAAACCAGATTTCAATTAAAGTTTGAATTGTTTTATATGGTTTTTTGCTGTGTAAAACTGCTAGAAAACGAAGGTTGAAATGGAATACTCCACTAAATAGTCTTTAGAACATTGTTTTATTCTATGGACAAATTCTGTGGATTTATAATTTGATCCGAAAGCCTACGAGATTTGAACAGTGTGATTGGATGGGTTTCTAAATATTTTGTCTGCTGAATTCTTTGATAATCAATCCTATAATGCAATAGTAAAAGCTATTAAATATATGGTTTGTAAATCGAAGGTAAACATGGAATGAATAACTTCCATAAGATAGGATTAAGAATATTAGGAAAAAATTAATATATGATTAAGAAAATTTTAGTTGCCAATAGAGGCGAGATTGCAATCCGTGTGATGCGTTCATGTCAAGAGATGGGCATTAAAGCGTTAGCAGTCTATTCAGAAGCAGATAGAACTTCACGTCATGTGTTCTATGCCGATGAAGCTTGTTGCATAGGCGGTGCTGCTGCTAAGGACAGCTATCTTAATATAGATAAAATTATTGATGTTGCTAAACGTTTCAATGTAGATGCCATCCATCCAGGATACGGTTTCTTGTCAGAGAACGCAGACTTTGCAAAACGTTGTAAAGACGAGGGCATCATCTTCATAGGAGCTCCTGAGCATGCTATCCGCAAAATGGGTGATAAAATCGCTGCTCGTCAGATGATGATCGATGCAGGTGTTCCGGTTGTTCCAGGTACACAAGAAGGTATTGATTCTGTTGAAGATGCGGTCAAAATAGCAAAAGGTATTGGTCTTCCTGTTATGTTTAAGGCTTCTGCAGGTGGTGGAGGTAAGGGTATCCGTCTGGTTTATGACCAGAAGGATATTGAGAATTCTTTCCTTACTTCAAAATCTGAAGCTATTTCGTCTTTTGGTAACGGAACCGTTTACGTTGAAAAATATATAGAATCTCCTCATCATATCGAATTTCAAATTTTGGGTGACCAATTCGGAAATGTGGTTCACTTGTGCGAGCGTGAGTGCTCTGTACAACGCCGCCACCAGAAGGTGTTGGAGGAGTCTCCATCTCCATTGATGACACCTGAGTTGAGAGAAGAGATGGGAAAGAAGGCCGTAGCTGCTGCTAAGGCTGTTAATTATGAGGGTGCAGGTACCATCGAATTCTTGGTTGATGATAATTTGAATTATTACTTCCTTGAGATGAATACCCGTCTACAGGTTGAGCACCCAATCACTGAGGAGGTTGTCGGCGTTGATTTGGTTAAAGAGCAGATCAATATTGCTAACGGATTGCCACTTCGCTTCAAACAAGAAGATATTCATCAGAGAGGCCACTCTATTGAGTGCCGTATATGTGCTGAGGATGCTGAGAATAACTTTACTCCGGCTCCGGGTATCATCAAACAAATTACTGAACCATTGGGTATAGGTGTGCGTTTGGATAGTTTTGTTTACGACGGTTATGAAATCCCAATGTATTACGATTCCATGATCGGTAAATTGATCGTTTGGGCTGTTAATAGAAAATATGCTATAGAGCGTATGAGACGTGTGCTATATGAGTATAAGATTACTGGCGTTAAGACAAACATTAGCTATTTGAGAAAGATTATCGATGTGCCTGAATTCGTCAATGGAAAATACAACACCAATTTTCTTGAGGTTAATAAATCTTATTTGACAGAGGATAAGAAGGTAAATGAAAATTCGGAGTCAGAGTCAGAGAATATTGCTATTATAGCTGCTTATATTGATTATATCGTGAATTTAGAGGAAAATGCACCGAAGACGGCAGACAACCGTCCAATCAGCAAGTGGCGTGAGTTCGGTAAGCGTTCAGGAATGATAAGGATTTAATTCTTTCGTAGGCTTTTAATGATTTATAAAGAGCATTTAAATGGAAGTACGTATAGGAAATGAAATGGCCGAAGTTGAGCTTCTGAGCAAAGAAGACAACAAAGTCAGTATCTCAATAAATGGTACTGTCTACGATGTAGACATTGTAATGGCAGAGAACGGTTTGTGTTCTATTATTACCAAAGATGGTAAGTCATATAATGCGGAGATTAGGAGACCAGACAAAGGTAACGAGTATACCGTTAATGTCTTGTTCGATTCTTATCAGGTTGAGATGATTGACCTTCAGACAAAATACCTCAGAAACAGAAAGAATTCTGACGGAGGTATGGCTCAAGACCGCATTTTTTCTCCAATGCCAGGTAAAATCGTGAAGATTTTGGTTGAAAAGGGAGAAAAGGTTGAAGCTGGTAAACCAGTCATCATAGTTGAAGCTATGAAGATGCAGAGTGAATATAAGGTTAAGAATGATTGCATAATAAAAGATATTCTTGTTTCAGAGGGCACTACTATTCGTGGTGACGAGACTCTTATTTCTCTAGAGCCATTGGCTTGAGAACCTTCTGACGTAACTTTTAAATTATCGAAGATGAATCAACAGATTAAAGAATTTATAGAGAGAAACAAACAGGCTGAACTTGCTGGTGGTCAGGATAAAATTGACAAACAGAAGAAGGCTGGAAAGTTGACTGCAAGAGAGCGTATCAATGTCCTATTGGATAAAGGTACTTTCGTTGAGTTAGACAAGTTTGTTATTCATCAGAGCCATAATCTTGGCATGGATAAGAATTTCATAGACGGTGATGGTATCGTTTCCGGTTACGGAAAGATCGATGGCCGATTTGTTTATGTATATGCTTATGATTTCACTGTGTTTGGTGGTTCTTTGAGCCGTACAAATGCAAATAAGATCGTTAAGGTTCAGAGATTAGCTCTTAAGATGGGAGCTCCTATCATTGCAATCAACGATTCAGGAGGTGCTCGTATTCAGGAGGGTGTAGGTAGCCTTGCAGGTTATGGTGATATTTTCTATCAGAATACCATCTCTTCTGGCGTTATTCCTCAAATTTCAGTTATTATGGGGCCTTGCGCCGGAGGTGCGTGCTACTCTCCAGCTTTGACGGATTTTATTTTCATGGTGAAAGAGAAGAGCCACATGTTCGTTACCGGTCCAGACGTTGTTAAGTCAGTGACAAACGAAGAGGTTGATAAAGAGGAACTTGGCGGTGCTTATACTCATAGCTCTAAGAGTGGTGTTTCTCATTTCTTGGGCGAAACGGAAGAGGATACTTTGATGATGGTTCGTGAGTTGTTAAGCTTCTTACCATCCAACAATATGGAAGATGTTCCATTCTGCGCAACAAGCGACAGCCCATTGCGTGAGGATGAGAATTTAAATACTTTGATCCCTGAGGATCCAAGCAAGCCTTACGATATGAAGGAATTGATCGACTCAATTGTCGATGACCGTAATTTCTTCGAGGTTATGGCTAACTTTGCTCAGAATATCATTATCGGTTTTGCAAGAATGGACGGAAAGTCTGTCGGTATCGTTGCCAACCAACCTGCTGTTCAAGCTGGAGTTTTGGATATCGATGCTTCTGATAAGGCTGCTCGTTTCATCCGTTTCTGCGACTGCTTCAATATTCCGGTTATCACATTGGAAGACGTTCCTGGATTCCTTCCTGGATGTACTCAAGAGCATAACGGAATTATTCGTCACGGTGCTAAGATCGTTTACGCTTATGTTGAGGCAACCGTTCCTAAGGTTACTTTGATCACAAGAAAGGCTTACGGAGGTGCATACATCGTTATGTCAAGTAAGCATACTGGTGCTGATGTTAACTTCGCTTACCCAGGTGCAGAGATTGCAGTTATGGGTGCATCTGGTGCAGTTAATATTTTGTACAGAAACAAGACAGATGAAGAGAAGGCTCAGGTTCTGAAGGAGTACGAGAAGAAATTCTCTAACCCTTACCGTGCTGCTGAGTTGGGTTATTTGGATGAGATCATCCTTCCTTCTCAGACTCGTGCTAAGATGATTCAGGCTTTGGATATGACGCAGACTAAGATTCGTTCAAATCCTGCCAAAAAACATGGTAACTTACCTTTGTAATCAGATTTTACAAGATAATAGAGGCGGAGAGTCATTTGATTCTTCGCCTTTTTTGTGTTCGCCCAGCATGGGCACGTTCTAATGGGTGAAAGTCCCCTGCACGCCCTAACAGTGGGAAGTGCATAGCCAAAGACAAGGGTGTCCGCCGTGAGACGGAATCTGGAGGAAGTTGGAGGCAAATGTCTGGCCTGACGAACAGAAACTTGATACAAGGCCGAAAACTG
>Ga0208197_1002062_pt1 | contig 18456 bp, 14 predicted proteins | sample AD_JPNNA4_MetaG_FD_184444 | JGI IMG/M metagenome (GOLD analysis project Ga0208197, IMG submission 184444) | Active sludge microbial communities of municipal wastewater-treating anaerobic digesters from Japan - AD_JPNNA4_MetaG (SPAdes) (version 2) | ecosystem: Engineered > Bioreactor > Anaerobic...
TACCCAATTATAGAAATTAATTCTTTCTTTCGTCTTAGCTTTTATCTCTTTTTTGTTTTCACTTTGTGTATCTACTTTTTCTATACGCGCATTATTCAATATATAAAGATATTTTTTCAGCAATTTCTGAATGTCGTATATTTTCTCCCTGGGAATTTTTCCATTCGGAAAATAACCTGTTCTCACTAATTCGTTTACAAAAGGTTCTGCGGCTTCTTCGGGATTGACATCGGGAATGACGCTAATTCCATATAATTTTGAGACGAATTTTCTTTTTAGAACCCTCTCCACAACGGCCCTTCTTACTAAATGCTCTTCTTTCCAATCAACTACTCTTCTTACGCTTTCATAAAATTGGGCCACTTTAGAAGCTATTTCGTCAACATATATGGGGTTAGCCGCTTTTTTCTTTTCCTCAACTACCGCAATTTTAAATCTTTCTAAATAATCAAGAAATGGTTCGGAAAGAGTCTCAAATTCTTTATTTACATTTCTACTATGGGGTGGAACAGCACCTTTGCCTTCAACTTCCGCATTAACCTTGCGATTTCCTGTGCTTTTATAAGTTAAATTACCATTCTTTTCAAAACTAAAAGAACGGTTAGGGGAGATGGCACTTGCTATTTCGGAAGCTTCCTCAATCAATTTTTCTTCCGGTTGTAAAAACCCCGGCTCCCATGATGAAACTTCCTCATTATCTATTTTATTGTTTAATGAAGTTTCCGCTTCTGATTTCTCTTCTTCAACGACAGGAAAATCTGAAAGGTCTTCCCCTTCCGTTTTTTCCACAGGAATATTGTTCTGATCTTTCTTTTTTCTATTTAAATAAATTGTTCCTTCCATAACTACGGGTTATTATACCTTTTTTCGGATTATTTTTCTAACCAAGATTGTTACTTTAATTTTCTATTTTTGATTATTAGAGGAAGAGTTATAAGTAATCCCGAAGTTTCTTACTTCTTGAAGGATGTCTTAGCTTTCTGAGTGCTTTTGCTTCTATTTGCCTTATTCTTTCTCTCGTAACACCAAATTCCTTTCCGACTTCCTCAAGAGTTCTGGTTCTGCCGTCCTTCAAACCAAATCGCAATTCCAACACTCTTTTTTCCCGAGCATTCAAAGTATGCAAAACATCTCCAATGTGGTCTTTCAATAATTCTCTACTGGCAGATTCAAAAGGAGACAAGGTGGCCTCATCTTCAATAAATTCTTTTAATCTCGTATCCTCCTCCTTACCTACCGGGGTTTCTAAAGAAGTTGGGTTTTGGGATATCTTCACAATTTCACGGGCTTTTTCCGGATCTATTTCCATAACTTTAGCTATTTCTTCAGGTGTGGGAGATCTTTCATACTTCTGTTCCAGCTGACGCTCTATTTTTTTATATTTATTTATTGTCTCAACCATATGAACCGGAATTCTGATGACTTTTGCCTGATCAGCAATTGCTCTGGTTATGGCTTGTCTTATCCACCATGTAGCGTAAGTTGAAAACTTGAAGCCCCTTCTCCAGTCAAATTTATCAACAGCTCTCATCAAACCTATATTTCCCTCCTGAATAAGATCTAAAAATTGAAGACCTCTGCCCATATATTTTTTAGCTATTGATACAACTAGTCTTAAATTAGCTCTGGCCAAAATTTCTTTCGCGCGCTCAGCTTCCTCAGGAGTATATTTTTTAGCATTAGCTTGAATATCAGCTAAAATCCCTTCTGTTATACCCATTTCTTCACATATTTCTTTGGAGGTAGGTTTTCTTCCAAGAGATTTTTGCAAATCAGCAGTTACCTCTCTTAATCTCGCTGTTTCAACTTTTTTAGCCAACTCTACTTCCTCACTTTTGGATAAAAGATCATATGTACCTATTTCCTTTAGATACATTCGCACGGGATCGGAGGTTGTAGTTTTATCCAATTTAATCTTAGAGAGGTCTATTTCCTCAAGCCTGGCCACTTTTTCAGCTTCCTTTTCAGAGCCAATGTCAAAAACGTCTATACCCGCATCCATTAATCTTTCATATAGAAAATCCAGCATTTCTATCTCTTCCTCAGCATTCGGGAAAAAAAATAAAACATCATCAAGAGTTAAATATCCCTGTTTCTTTCCCTTTTTCACCAACTTTTTGATAGCCAATTCTTGTGGGTTAATCTTTAATCTGTTTTCTCCGGGAACGAGCTCTGAGGTATTTTCTTTCAATACATCTTTAGATTTTTTAATTTCTTTTTCTTTTGATACAACAGGACTTTTACCAACTTTTTTTGGCTTTTTATTTTCATTCTTCTTTACCGGGGGAATTTTTTTTGATGGGCCGCGAACATTTTTTAAATCCTTTTTCCCTTTACGAGAAGAGTTCTTGGAAGTTTCTTTTTTTGTTAGTTTTTTTGGCATTTTTATTTAATTAATATAAAAAACAAAATAAAATAAAGGCGAAATTTATGAATCTGGTACAGGAAATTTATACTCTATAGAAGGTTTTTTGACAATTTTTCGAATTTTTTGGTAAGTCTCTCCACCTCCTTATTATCCTTTCTTGTTTCGGCCATTTTAATATCACTTGAAATAATTTGCAACTGTCTTCTAACAGAGTCCTTCTTTATCCTCTCAATAACTTCTTTTAATTCTCTTTCCAGTACTTTTTTCCCCTCTTCGCTATCACCTTCTTCCATAAAATCCCACAAATAAAGTTCTGATGTTATCTCTTTTAAATCTTCGTCTAATTTATTGAGAAACGTTTTAATATTAATATCAGTTTTTCTATCCTTAAGATATGTCTTCAAACGATTGAAAATTTCCGCAACCTTCTCATTAAGAAAATCTTCTTTTTTTAATTTTTCCACAGCGGATCTCGCGGAATCAATTGGGGATTTTAAAACCAAAGAGATAAAATGCCCCTCTAGACCATAAACTTGGGGTAGAGATTTTTCTTCTAATTCTCTAAACTCTTCATAACTTTTTTCGCGTTCGGATGGGACTTCCTTAAATAGAGAATAAATTGTATTTTCCGATATTTCTAATTCTGAAGATATTTGCTTAACGTAATGATCAAATAAAATCCTGTTAGATATTTTGGAAAAAATAGGAACTAAGTCCTCCATTATCTTCTTTTTTCCAATAGCTGTTCTTTTATCGTACTTCTTCAAGAAGGTAGTAAGAAAAAAGTCGTATATAGGAATAGGTTTTTCAATTATTTCTTTTGCTCTATTAGCATCGGATTTAATTAAATCATCCAAATCTTTAAATGGCTCGGGTATCAAAACGGCCCTGACATTAAAATTTTTCTTTTCAGCCATTTCAATTGCCCTGTAAGATGCTTCTATACCGGCAAAATCAGAATCAAAACAAAAGGCGACATCTTGGGTATATCTGCTTAAAATATCCAGCTGGTTTTCGGTTAGAGATGTTCCTGAAACGCATACTACATTTTTAATTCCGCATTGATAGGCGCTTATAACGTCCATTTGACCTTCAACAAAAATAGCTCCCGTTTTTTTTATGTTCAATCTATTTTTATCCAATCCAAATATAAAAAAGGACTTGTGAAAAACAGGGGTTTCGCTTGTGTTTAAATATTTTGGCTCTCTATCAAAAATGGTTCTACCGGTAAAACCTAAAACTCTATTGTCTGTATTAATAAGAGGAAAAACTACTCTTCCTCTAAACTTATCAATGATGTCATTTCCCGAACTTCTCTTTACGGCAACTCCCGATAAAATCAAATCCTCTTCTTTAAAACCTTTTTTTCTAAGAAACCCGCAAAGAGCATTCCATGAGTCCGGAGCGTAACCCAGTCTGAATATTTTTATAGAGTTCTCGTTAAGTTTGCGTTCTTTTTTTAAGTAATTTAAAGCCCTAGTCCCAACCTTATGCTTAAGAAGCATGTATTGATAAAATTTCGTTGTGATTTCATTTATTTCATAAATTTTCTTTTTAATTTGACTTTGCGCATCGTAATCTTTTGACTTAACGAGTTTAACACCTGCCTTTTCTGCTAATATTTCTAACGCCCGGGGAAAGTCAACCCCCTCAATTGCCTCCACAAAATTAAAAATGTCTCCTCCAACTCCGCACCCAAAACATTTGTAAATCTGCAATTCCTGAGAAACCATAAAAGAAGGAGTTTTTTCGTTATGAAAAGGACACAACGCTTTGTAGTTTCTTCCTGATTTTTTCAAACTTATATAACTTCCGATTACATCGACAATATCAAGTTTTTGTTTTATTTGAGTAACTGCGTCTTCCATCAGGTTAATTTTACCTCAAAAACTAAACAAAAACTAAATCTATCCCTTACACACACTTGTGATACTCAGACCAATTTAAACCTTTGTTCTAATTTGATTTGATAAAGAACAAGCTGCCGAGTATAATCCAAGCTAACAAAAAAGCACATTAAAAAATCAGTAGCAACAAGTCTCTAGGAGGTGAGACAGACATGAAAGGAAGAGTAAAATATCTTTTGATAGCAGTGGTTGCAATACTAATGTTGAGTCGTGGCCCATTAAATGTTCTATCTCAAGACGTTCAGGGTACAAAGACAATATATGTCAATAGCGGGTCACTAGTAGACCACGAGTGCAACTCAAGTGAGTGGCACTTTATAATAAACCAGATAGCAGATGAGGCATTAGCACCGGCAAGTATTCATGTTACATGGGCAAATGGATCAGAGACGGACGTTCCGCGGGGAAGTCCTTTTCAGAGTAATACGGCACATTATACAACTACCTTAAATCTAGACAGTGTTGTAACAAATGCTACAGCAGAAATATATGCTGAATGGAAAGGGAAATTTAATCTCTCTCATGGACCATGTTGCTGTCCGGCAACTCAAACACCGACTAGTACACACACAAGTACTTACACGCCGACACCAACAAACACTCCGACAAATACGTGCACGCCGCCGCCGTCAAACACACCAACACCAACCAATACTAGCGTTCCCACGGAAACACCAACTAGTACATCTACGAATGTACCTACCCCAACGAACACTTTGACGAACACTCCGACAAGTACTTACACACCGATTCCAACAGATACACCAACACCAACTGGTACTAGCGTTCCCACGGAAACACCAACTAGTACACCTACGGATGTACTTACCCCAACGAACACTTTAACGAACACTCCGACAAGTACTTACACACCGATTCCAACAGATACACCAACACCAACCAATACTAGCGTTCCCACGGAAACACCAACTAGTACACCTACGGATGTACTTACCCCAACGAACACTTTGACGGATACTCCGACGAGTACTTACACGCCACCACCAACAAATACCGAGATTCCAACAAACACACCAACAGAATCTCCCACAGCGACACCGGAAGAACCATTACCGGGAGGAAACGCTCCGACAACGATTAAAAATAATCAGGTATTTTCTTGGTCTATAGCTATACTCGCTGCAACAATATTAGTTGCTAGCATAATAGTTAAAACTAAGAAAATGTAAAACCAAAGGCGCTAATTGAGAAACTTTTATCTTATTTAGCGCCTTTTCCATTGAGTAAGAAGAGGATCAAAAACAAATCCGGTTGAAAAGGGAAAGGAGAAAATCAATGAAGAAGCGTACATACCAATTGTTATTACTGGTAATAATCGCAACAAAATCGTGCTGTGCTTTGCCATTAAATCAGGAGGTATCCCCAAAAGCGACCATCACCGATGCAACTGAAGCCACTTACACAACGATCGCAAATACTTCACTACCAACAGTGGAAAAACGAGAAAGTGAGGTACTAACGAACACACAAACAATGACTACAACCCCAACAGTTGCTAAATCTAATCCATATATTTTTAAAGCCGAGGGTGGAGAGATTGATTTTTCCATCGGAGATATATTTATATCCTTTGATGAAGGGGACTTAACAGGAATCAATATAGCAACTTATTTGGTTAGCCCAAAAAACTTGGGTGCTTACGAATCCACAAGAGACGCTTTGAATTACGAAAACCTTGTCACCATCACAAAACCACTGGATACAGGCCAAAATATAGAGATACATACAAGTGTTATAAGACCGGAGACAAGGGATAATTTAATAATAACGATACATTCTGGGTACTACAATGACCAGCCATTGGATGCAGAAGCACTAAGATTTTACATAGAAAGATGGGGAAATGAAGAAACAAGTTATATTTCAAACAGGCTACTAAAAATGATCGGCTCATCGGGTATTCTTTACTCGGACGGACATACTCTCAGGGTAAATGTCATCGGGGGAATAAGGTTGGAAAATAACGAAGCACTGGAGCTCAACAAATATCCGGAAAATGTATTAGATATAGCAACAAAAAAGAAAGGAACTGAATATATAGCATTGGGAAATATCGAACCATTTGAAGAGTTGAAAAATGGGAACGGACATAACCTGATATTAAGTTTTTGTGGATGGGGACCCAACAATAACTACTCGTACTACAGATACTTAATATTATTAAAAGTAATAGAAAATTAGAGTTAGCAGACGCTCGACGGTATATAATTAATGAATTTAGTTAATACCATCGAGCGTTTTTTTGTTGGAAAATTTATATGGTAGTACTTCCAAACAGCAACAGTGGTTCTCACTGGCGGAGGGAGGGGGATTCGGCCACGCGTCTTAACATCTTGTATTTCGCTTTCAGCTCAAACAATTTGTAAAGCTCGCAGCCCCGCCTTGCTTCGCTCCGGCATTCGAATCTTTTTTAGTTCTTTTTTTAAGTATGTGGTGTTTTCCAAACAGCAACAGTGGTTCTCACTGGCGGAGGGAGGGGGATTCGAACCCCCGATAGGATTTCTCCTATACAGTCTTTCCAGGACTGCGCACTAGACCACTATGCGATCCCTCCAAGATAAATAGATTTTACCACGATGATCGTTACGAATACGCGAAAAATGCTAAAATAAACTATGAAAATAATTATCTTCGCAGGCGGAGTCGGCACCAGAATGTGGCCGCTCTCAAGAAAATCCTTCCCGAAACAGTTTATAAAAATGTTTAATGGTAAATCCACTCTGGAACTCGCAGTGAAAAGAGTAAAAAAATTTGGATATGAAAACGTTTTCATTAGCACATTACAACAATATGTTCCACTTACAAAAGAATATCTTCCAGAAATCCCTCAAAAAAATGTAATCGGAGAACCCGCACTCCGAAATTTGGCACCCGCGGTTGGATACAATCTCGTAAGATTAAGGTCTCAAGGTTATAAAGGCCCTGTGGCAATTCTTTGGGCTGATCATTTGATAAAAAACGAAGATGAGTTCGTAAAAACAATAAAAGAAGCCGAAAAAATCTGCGCAAAAAACCCCGATAAAATAATTTTTATCGGAAAAAAACCAAGGTTTGCTAACAATAATTTAGGATGGATACACATAGGGGAAAAAATATCCACAAATCTTTTTAAATACAAAGAATGGTCTTATAAACCTTCGGCGGAAAAATGTGAAAAAATGTTTAAGTCAAAAGAATGGCTTTGGAACACAGGATATTTCGTAATGGACATTGATCTCGGTTGTTATTTTTATGAAAAATATCAGCCCGAAATGTACAAAGGGCTTATTAAAATTGAAAAATCAATCGGAAAACCAAAAGAAAAAGAAACGGTTAGAAAAATATACCCGGGTCTTGAGAAAATAAGTTTTGACGATGCTATAGCCAAACATGTTACTTCCGACGAGGCGTTGGTACTTGAAACAACAATGGACTGGTCTGATCCGGGAACTTTGTACGCACTAAAAGAAGCGTTAGTTGAAAAAACCGAGGAAAACCTGACGAAAGGGAGCGTGGTTACAAAAGAGACAAAGGATTCGCTAATTATAAATGAAGAAAAATCAAAAATACTGGTCGCAATAGGTTTAAACGGCATGGTAGCAATAAACACAAAGGACGCTACTCTGGTAGTTCCAGAGGAAAAAGTCAAAGAAATATCGGAAATCTTGCAGGGCTTTGAAAACGACAAAAAACTTAAAAAATACCTCTGACCGACTGTTTTCTAGTATCTGTAAATAAATAAGGTGTGCCCGAACTTGCTGGTTTTTTTCAATTCTATTGTTTTATAAACCGGAACGTCCGGCATAGGAAAATCCAGCGAATAAACATAACAGCCGCTTTTCAATTCTTTTTCAAATTTTTCTTTTAAAAGTTTTATGTCCCTTAAATATATCCAAACATAAATATGATCTGCATCAGATAAATCTGTTTTTAAAAAATTTTCAAACTTTATAGATACGTTTCTTCTTTTTAAGAAAAAAGATCTAACCCTGGCAAACAAATACTGAGGTAGGGAATTCTCTATCCCAATAAAATTAGTTCCTGTGAAAACTTCGGAAAGATTAAAAATTAACCTTCCTGTTCCACATCCTAAATCATAGAAAATATCCCCGTCTTTGATCTCTCTATTCTCTGCCATTTTCCCAATAACCCAATCCGGAGTAGAGACGGAAGGAGTATTTCCCGTAACGAGAAAATGAAATAATGAGAATACAATCGTGCACGAAACCAAAAACAAAAGTATCTGAAAAAAGACATATATAAATAGCACGTAGTTATTCCTTTATAAAACCCTTCACACAATCAACTCTATAAACAAACTATCAGACAGGATTTTTAATATTAAATCAAATCAACAAAGCTATTGCTATTGCTACCGATAAGAGATACAAAAACTGGGAAATAACAAAATTTTTCGTTGCAATTTTCAAATAACTTTTGTTAATAAGATAACTTATCAAAATAACAAAGCACAAACTTATAAACAGGTAGGTTAAAGTGTCAACCAAAGGAGACATTCCCGATGGAGATGTGGATAGATTGGAAACATAACGGACTATATCCGCATATTCCTCCTTGCCAAAACCGGATATAAGCAACCCCACTACGTACATGACAATAGTAACTAACCAATCAAGGAAAAAGGTTTTTAATATTTCTTTTACTTTTATCATAGTTAAATGATAACACTTCAAAACACTTATTCGCACATTCGAAAGCCTTATACACCTAAAAATAACATATCGAAAAGCACAGTTGCAGTATTATTGTGTAATATAATATAGCCTGACATCTCATTTATAAACAAAAATGAATAAAATCGTCGCAAAGTTCCTCAAAAGAGAAAGGTATAACACTAATAAAAGGTCATTTGTCGGAGTTTTATTAATAGTTGCTGTGTTACTTTTTTACTTTTTCAGACCTAATGAATTATTCATTCTATTACTAATATTTACACTGTTCCTACTTATTGGGTATTTTATAAAGCCGTTTAAAATTAAGGATAAAAATAAAGACAAATTGAAAACAACTATATTAATCCTCTTATTACTGCTTTATCTAGTATATTCTTACTTCAATTCAAGAATTTACTCTTATGATGGCTTAAATTACCACATCAAATATATGTTGCTGATAGCTGAAAAAGGATATATAACTACGACAGAGTACCCAATCCGTCCATATCTGGGTGAGTTTATATTTGCCCTTATATATAAATCCGCCGGGTTACGAATTTTAAATCTAGCTCTTGGATTAATCTCCGTACTAAGTTTTTATCTCGTGTACATCATCTTAAGAAAGATAACAAATTCTGATTTAGAAAAAAAATTATCCATGGCCTTGTTTATATCATCCCCAACGTTCATCGCCCTATCTACAACTGAGTTTAAACCGGATACAATGTCCTTATTAATTAATCTTTTCGCTATCAATCTACTCATAGAAGTTATAAAAGGAAAATACAAATTTCTCCCATTTGTTGGTCTTTCATTCAGTCTATCATTTCTAATAAAAACATCGTCCTTGTTTATAACACCGTGGTTTTTATTGATGGGAATAATCTATCTAGCAAAATCCGATATAAAAACAAAAAAGAAACTTGGCCTAATTACTGCCACTATAATTATGTTCCTTATACCTATAATATCCTGGTTCACAATTTTCGGGGGTACTTTGCCCCAATTCGAGAATTTATTAAACATCAAGCCACTAATAAATTTTAAACATGAAAGAATTAATTTGGAGAGAGACGCAGATCTGCTCAGAGAATGCAACAACGAAAAACTTAAAGCTGATTATTCTTCTTTTATTTTTGGAAGTAGGGGGCCACTTGTTCTTTTTCAACCGCTATTTTATATAACAAATTTCAGGAACCCACCCTTTATCCTGCAAAGAATGGATAATCCGGGGATATTTATTTATTGTGGAATGCTAATACTATTAGCATCTGTGTTTCGTTACAAGAAATTAGAACTAAATCCTATTACTAAAACAATATTCTGGTCATCTTTTCTTTCAACTATCGTATTTATGATTGCAGTATCGTCTATATTCTGGTATTTACTTACAATATTTCCCTTTTACGCATTAGTTGTAAGTAAATTTATAAACAAAATAGAAAAACAGCCTATTAGAAAATTCCTGCTGTTACTGAGCTATTCTACTGTAGCAGTTAATATCTCTATAGGTGCTGCGATAGCGATAAACAATTTTGCGCCAATAAAGAATTTTGGAGAGGAACAATTAAATCAAACAAGATTAAAATCGCTGTACAACATGAATATGAAAATACATAGAGTAACTGGAAAATCGCTTATATTGGATGCTTCCGAGCACCGTTTTAATTTACTCACCACATTTGTACCCAATGCTGATGAAAGGATCGTAAAATCTAACTATTATTTTGCATCAAACCCAAACCCACTAGAAACACTAAGAGATACACTATTAAAAAACAATATTAATTTCATTATCGTAAATAAAAATTTGCTTCTGGATCCGTGGTACAAAGGATGTCCTCTCCAAAATAACCTAAGACTTATTCAATTCTTGCAAGAATATACAATTCCTATAGATAACGGAGAAAACGAGCACGACAATGTTATCTTTAAAATAATATAAATTAATAATATATTATATTTTCCATATTCAACTTCCGGGTAATTCCTGGGCTAACACTTTTTGGGATAGTACTCATAATGATTTCTACCATCGTGTACGCAAAAGAAATGAGGATTTCAATTGGTGATGAAAATAAACGGTGAAAACCTGAAGCCTATTTTCTACTTTTGCATAACAATCGTCCAACACATTTCCCTTACCTAGGAATTCTTCCGAATCTTAAGGTAATAATTTGAACATAGTGTTTTGCACTATATTTATATCTCCACTATTTAAACCGGCAATATCAAATAGCCTTAATTCGTCTATTTTTCGGCTGATGGCGGCAAGTTCACTGTCAGTAAGTTTAAATTCAACTGTCAATGGAGGATCAACTACCATATTCCGGGTATAAGTTTGGTTGAAAGTATTTAATTCATTTCTTCCCGTCTGCTCTTTGGATTTGTCAAAAATTTTTCGGAAGGCGACGAGCTACAAAATAAGAATGGGGAGAATTCGTAATTTAAGAAAGTATTTTATTTTCTAAAACTTCCTCAAATTCCTTTTTTAATTTCTCGTTGTAAAAAGGCAAACCTATAAGTTTAAAATGTTCGTTTTCTAACTTCAAATTTGTCTCTGCCTTATTTTCTAATGTAAGCAAAAAATCTTGCTTCCATCCTTCTTTAGAATTTTTAAATCCCCCTTGTTTATCTTTAAACTGATCGCCTTTGGGTTCAATAAAAATCTGGTAAATGCTAATAACTTTATTTCTTTTCTTTAAAATCATTATGAAGTCCGGCTCAAAAGGTCTTCCTTCATCAAAATCAAATATCTGAAAAAATTTTTCATTGCGGAGCAGCGCTATATCCGAATACCTTTGTCTTAACTTTTCTATGAATCCATCAATAAAACTGATAAATTTCTGTTCTTCGTCTGTGCCGTAAAATTCATTTTGAGCATACCAATCTTTTTCAGCTAAATTAACATCTTCCAATTCTCTACTTTCAATTTCATCAATATCTATTTTAATTTTTTTATCTTTAAAAACCTGTTGCAACATTCTGGCTTTAAATAGACGAGTTCCCACAAATTCTGAGGTGGTAACCTTCGCTTTTTCCGATATATTTCTAACTACAAATAAAGACAAGTCCAGTTTCTCAATTGGCGTTAGTTTGTTTAACTTGTCCTTTGGACCTGAAATTTCTACCTCCACCCCGCCCAAATAATTAGGAGAGGAAACAAATTCTCTAATTGATTTAATGTGTGGGAAATATCTTTTTAATATTTCAAATTTATAGAACTCAAATTTATCTAACGCGCCCCTAATTATGTTCTCTCCAAAATCAGAAAGTTTATATTTTATTTTACTTTGTGTTACATCTTTTTTGAACTTTAATTTCTCCTCTTCCCCCAAAATAACATCTTCTCTAAGTTCGCCGGTTCTCAGTTTATATGAGTAAGCGCGCTCAATTCTTGCATTATCTAAACTAAAAATTTCTGTTCTTGGGTTCAGCACCCTATCATTTATGAAAACTACACCATTTTTCCAAAAGTCAGTCTTTTTAAAAGAATCCTTAATAAATAGATCTTTTTGAACATGTTTTTCTGGTATAACTCCCATTTCTGTAAGAGCACTTTTTATTTCATCAATATATTTAGGATTGTGTGCGCTGTGATAGTGTAATGTCTCTACAATTCGCAATTCGCTCTCAATATCCTCGTCAAATTTTCTTTTATACTTATCCTCTGTTTCATCTAATTGAAATGGAAAATATCTTGCTCCTCTGCCAATAAGTTGTGCCTCTCCCATTGTGGTATTGCCCGGTTTGTATTTGCCACGAACCCATTTTCCATCACGCGTATCATACAATCTTACAATGTCAAACAAATTTAGCACATCCCACCCTTCATTTAGCATATTTACAGCAAAAATTGCCCTTACTTCATTATTTTTATTTTCTAATGAATTTAATTTTAATTGTTTTTCTTCATCAATATTTTCTGAATCCAAAAGCATCACTTTCTCTTTTGAAAAATCTTCTTGCAACTCCTTAATTAAGTTTTCAAAAGTTATATTCGCTTTTTTAAAATAATCAAATGCTTTTCCTAAATCTGTTTCTTTTGTTCGCGATTCTATTTCTTGAATGTCTTGAATTTTTAGGTTTTTAATCTTTGCCAAAAACTCTTCATAATTTTCCTTTGATTCTTTAATACTCTTTGACTTAAAAAGAATAATTGGCTTTAAATGTAATTTATATTTTTCTGCTATCTTCCGGCGATATTGGCTTAAAATAACTGCTTGTAATGCTCTATCTAATGCTTCTAAATCTGCTTGCAAAACCTCTATTTCTTTTGAATATTTATCTAGGCGAAATTGTCTTAAGTCATACTGAAAAATAATCTTATCTTCATATTTTTGCTTGATATTTTGATTGCTCAAATCAACAGTAGCGGTAAATTCCAATAAAATATTTTTAATATTACTATTTAATATTCTCTTAACTGTATATTCCCAACTTTTTTCCAATTCAAGCTCTTTTCTATCTTGTCTTGTAATTGTTTGTAAATGGTGTGCCTCATCAGAAATTAAAACAATTTCTTTATCAGAAAAATCTTCATAGGTCAAAGCGTTTTCTTTTGGAGAATTTAAACGGATATGCAATCCCTGAATTGTTGTAAAAAGGATATTTATATCATCCGGACTTGCTGCCTCAAAGTTCTGAACTTCTTTTACAAAAACTTCTTTTCCGCCGAATTTAATTTTTTGGGCAAAAAGATATTTTTCGGATAAAGTATTTAAGAAATTGTCTTTTGTTTTTTGAATAATATTTGTACTGTTTACAAAAAAGATAAAGTTGCGATAGCCTATTTTATAAAGCTGTAAAATATTAGCAGCCATAATCAGCGTTTTACCGCTTCCGGTGGCCATATGAAATAGTAAATGTGCTGGATAAACTCGTCTTTGATAATCTTTAAAATAAAAATCAAAACGGCCTAATGCTTCTTTTTGATATTCTCGCAATTCAAACTTTGGGTTAAGATTTTGGATTACTTCGCCATCAATCCGTGAAGTAAAAAAATCCTCTCCTAATGATTCTTTATTTGCATTAAAGGTTTCGTAGAGCATAACTAAAATAATTCGCTTGCTACATCTTCAATTAGTCGTAAGTATTTATTTAAATAGAAATAGTCTGGTTCGCTTTTTGCCGTCCTGGTTAAAATTTCAAATTCCGGATTTTCCTTATTAGTTCTATCAAAAAGTATTAATCCAATACCAAACTTAAGGGATAGTGATTCTATTCTTTTAATATCAATTCCTCGTGCATCTTTCGGGATAACTAAATAGACTTTATGACTAAAAAGTTTATAAGAACAAGCTTGACCAAAAGATGTAATCAATTGATTTATATCAGTTTTTATTTCAGCGCTGATAACTTCAATCGGTGGCTGAATATGGCCAATTCCCAAAATTCTATAAGTCCCAATAACATCTGGTGTGCCCCACCTATCTTGAAACCTATTACCACCTAACGGCACCGCTTTCGTGCATTCTTCTAAATCATTTACTAAATAGTCTGCGAATAATTTATAAAAATCTTCTTCCTTAATTTCTGTTTCTTCTTCTCCATATTCGGTTGCACCAAATTCTTTCTCTTTTAAATATTTCCGTAAAATATATAATCCTTTTTCTGGCCTTGCTACATCTTTAATTTCTCCTTTATCAATTTTTTGCTTAAATTCCCAAATAGTTCCGTGAATCGTATTTATTTTTGTATCCGGCAATACTTCACTTATGCCCCTTATTAAATCAGCATAGCGAATTCCTTTTGGTGAATTTTCTAAAGTTTCCCTCGCAGTTTTAATTATTTTTTCTCGTTGTGTTGGCATAATTAATTAAAAATACTTCTAAGTTTATCAATAAAGTTAATTTCTTCCCCTTGTAGCTTATCGCTACCATAACTTTTATTTACCGGATAAAAAATTTTATTTATACCCTTTATTCCTATTCCACTTGAAACACCTTTCGATAAAATATTATTTTTTAAATAAGCGATATCAACTTCGTTTCCTACTAACGCATTGCTAAAAATTGAGCAAATTGCATCCGCAAAACACACACCTAATTCACTTTCACTATTTTTTATAAAAGAAATTTTGGCACTTAATTCTTTTTTGTTTTTAATATCATTAAAAATTTCTAAATAATCATTTTCTGAAAATTGCGGTTTATTTATCAAAAATTCATAATCAGATCCATTTTTTGCTTCTAAATAATCTACAGCATTTTCTATATGGAATCTTTCATAAACATTTAAAAATAAAATTTGGTTTAAAGCAACTTCCAGCTTTGGAGGTATCTTCTTTTCATATGTTTTTAATAAGGAATTTTCCAATTGGGATAGAGCCAAAGACACGCTATCCCTTACGCCCCACTTTCTTAAATAAAATTCATTTAATTTGGTAATAGTAAAAATAACGTCAAATTTTTCGCCGTTTAAAATCTTAGATATGCCCCCATTTTTTTTGAGAAGAGATTTTTTTGTGGGATTAGGCAATTTTCTAGTTTCCCAAAGACCTTTTAAATATAAATATCGTTCTTCAGCAATTTTTATCCACGACCTTATATAAAAATCACATTTTCTGTCTGACCAACAACCTGATTCATCGGAAAAAATTAAATATTTATTATTTTCCATAAAATTCCTTATTTACTTTTTTATCTTCTTTACTTATGTCGTATTCTTCGTCGTCAATTTCGCTGTAATTGACATAAAGATGATTTTTGTCTAAACACTCAAGCAAAAATCTTTTTTGGTTCTCAATTGATAAATCTTCAAAATCTTTGGCGTTTTCATCAATGGTTTTTATATCAACTTTATAACTTAAGAATGCCTTTTCTTTCATTGTTTTCCATAATTGTTTAAATTCTTCTTTTGTTTTTGCTTTTTGAATTTTTTCAACAAAATTCTCGTTCCATTTTGCAAGTTCCATATAGACAAAATCACCCCCACCTTTCCAGCCAACTTCTTTTGAAATACCGGTTTGGTCACCATTAATAACATTTTTTAATCTAACTACCGCACTATTTTCACCATAATCAAGTTGTTCAACACCAATATATTGCCGGCCCATTTTATGAGCAACAGCACAGGTTGTGCCGGTACCAGCGAAGAAATCCAAAACGATATCATCTGGTTTTGTACAGAGCTCTATAATTCTATATAATAATTTTTCCGGTTTTTTCCCTCTGGGCAACACGACTCCTCCCTCTTTATCAACGGCACTCCAGGAAATATCGGTCCATAAATTTGTCAGATGTCTTGCCGGAGCAACCTTGCCGTTAATATCTTTTAATCTTGAGGAATAAAAGGCCACCACCCTTCCATTTAAAAGATAATATTTATTACTATCTTGTTTTTCATATTCTACGAATTTTGTTGGAGTCGCTAATGATTTATTTACCATTTCTAACATTCTTGGTGATGGATTGTCGGGTTTATATGTTGTAAAGACTGAATCTGCCTTCTCTATACATAAAGATTCTAACTCGCTTTCGAATAGAGCCTTGGCAACATTTGGCCCATATTTCTCTTTCAGATCTCTCTCATTTTTAAATCCTAATTTTTCAAGAGCAATTTTTTTAATACTTTCAATTCTCCATTTTTTATAACTGTCTCGTCTGTTAATAATTATATTTGGGTAAATCATGTGAAAATCTGCAACATACAATCTCTTTTCTGTTTTGAGATATTTCTCTTTATTTTTCGCGAATACATAAATATATTCTGTTACTTCCACTGGACCCGGATTAACTATTTTGAAACCGGCAGGATCTGCAGTTTTAACAGTAACTTCTTGTATAAAATTATTCTTGAAAATTTCTTTTAGCAACATTTTTAAAGTATGATTTTCGTGATGATCTATCGAAACATAAATTGCACCGTCATCTCTTAAAAGAGTATATGCAACTTCAAGGCGATTTTTCATAAAAGTTAGCCACGTAGACTCATTAAACCGATCATTATAGCCGAAATCACCACCTCCAATATTATATGGAGGATCAATATAAATCAGTTTTACTTTTCCGACGAAGCGTTTTTTAAGAGAGTGGAGAGCTAAAAGATTGTTGCCTTTGATAATAAGATTGTCTTTGATATCTCCATTTTCATCTGTTTTGAAATTATCTAATTTATGTTCACCATTTTTATCAATTCTTTTTGCATTAGTAAAAACTTTTGGATCTAAAAGACGGCTAATTTCGTCTGGAGCTAAAATTTCATTCCAGAAAATCTCATCGCGTTTTTGGTCTTCTTTTGTCATTCCACCTTCAAGAATACAATCCTTATAAGGCCAAGAAAGAACAACTTCTTTCTTTTCACTTATAAATTCATCTTTTTCATCAACGAGTCCAATTTTATTTTTAAAAGCAGTATAAGAATCCGGTAAAAATTGTTTATTTGAAATAAACTTAATAAATTTATCTTTATCAAAAACTATAGCTTCCCCAATTTGCTTAAAAAATACTTCCTTTATTTTTTCATCCGACAAAAGTAACTCAATAAGATCTTTGTCCAGCTTTAACGCCAGCTCAATAATCTTATTCTTCAAAAGCTCGCCTTCGCTAACCAAGCGCTCATCTTTCTGGAGCAAGTTTTTTAAATTATCTAATAAATTTTCCATAATTTTACCTTATTAAATCATCAATACCGACACCTAAAGCGTCAGCGATTTTTTTGATGGTTTTAATTCTGGGGTCTGGTGTAGCCCCTGATTCAATTTTAGCGATTGTGTGTAAAGTAATGCCGGCAAGTTTAGATAACTTGTCTTGAGATATACCCAGTTTTGCCCGGTATTTTTTTATATTTTTTGCGATAGATGACATTTCTTTTGAGATTGTAATATTATTTTACAATAATAACTTTACTAGCACTATTGCCATTTGCTATTACTAGCATATGAAATTTATAATAGAAAGTCAAACAAAACTAGTGAATAATAGTCCATCGCCTTCTGAAAAATTTTCGTTTTATTAATTAAAAATTATTTGTGCGAAGGCGACTAAAAAATGTTTAGAAAATTTTTCTGTTTCGCCTACCGTCGAGCGGGTGGAAATGCTGGGTGGGATTATTCAAAATTCAAAAAGTGAAAATTGGCGGTGTGTATTTGAAAAAATCCGAACTGATTTTGCACGCGATTGGCTCGGCGAGCCAAACCTTTCTTTTTCCAACTGGCGGAGGGAGTGGGATTCGGCCACGTGTCTTAACATCTTGTATTTCGCCTACGCTCACTTCGTTCGCTTCGCTCCGGCATTCGAATCCTTTTTGTGGTTCTTTTGAAGAAATAGTAGTGTTTTCCAATTATTTTCAGTGGTTCTCACTGGCGGAGGGAGTGGGATTCGAACCCACGTGTGATTTTCATCACGCTTAGTTTTCGAGACTAGCCCGTTATGACCGCTTCGGTATCCCTCCAAACAACTGTTTTAACAACGAGTCAAAACACAGCTAAAACACACAAAATATACCTTATAAACGGGAATAATTCCACTTTGTAAGGAAAAAAGTACTTCCCCGTAAAGGAAAG
>Ga0208197_1002069_pt1 | contig 18403 bp, 14 predicted proteins | sample AD_JPNNA4_MetaG_FD_184444 | JGI IMG/M metagenome (GOLD analysis project Ga0208197, IMG submission 184444) | Active sludge microbial communities of municipal wastewater-treating anaerobic digesters from Japan - AD_JPNNA4_MetaG (SPAdes) (version 2) | ecosystem: Engineered > Bioreactor > Anaerobic...
CGGCTGGTGGGCCTGGATATCAATGAGCTGACTCCGGCCTACGACCGAGGGGAGACAGCTTTGCTGGCGGCCCGGATGGCGCGCGATTTTATTGCCGCCAGGGCAAAGCATAAAATCCTTTAGAAGCTATCTCTTCTCCGGATTTGTGAGGTGCTGAAGCATGGATGGAAAGCTGATGGAATACTTCAACCGCCAGCCGAGGCTGGGAGTTATCAGCACATCGGGCCGGGACGGCCGGGTGGACTGTGCGGTTTACGGCTCGCCCCAGATGATTGATGAGAAGACGGTGATGGTGGCTTTTGCCAGAGGGCGCACTTGGGCCAACCTGCAGGAGAACCCCCACGCTGTTTATATGATCATGGAGCCGGGGCAGGGTCTGCAGGACTGGAAGGGAGTTCGGGTATACCTCAGGATGTTGGAGCACTTCGAGACAGGGCCCAGGCTGGAGGGCTATAAGAGGGAGGCGGCCAAGATCGTGGGAAAGGAGGCGGTGGAGATGATCTCCGTGCTGGCCACATTCGAGGTGGAGGAGGTCCGGCCGCTGATCGACTTCGGGCAGGGGTGGGAGAGGGGGATTTGAAATCCGCTTATGTGTTATCAAGTTTAACGGGGTGAAAAGCAGGGTTATGGGCTACTTTAATGCTGCACCGAGCACCTCTGAAAGGGAGGCAACATGATGGAGCCCTATATTCCGGATATCCTGCCGCTGAAGTCTATCGACTGGGAGAGTCACGTGAGTCTCATCGGCCAGGCCAATGCCGCCCTGGCCAGGTACGACGGCATCTTGCTCGGCATGGTCAATCCTCAGGTGCTGCTCTCGCCTCTGACCACCCGTGAGGCGGTTTTATCTTCCCGCATCGAGGGCACTCAGGCATCCCTGGAGGAAGTCCTCCAGTACGAGGCCGACTTCGGCGATGCCGGCCCAGATAAGGATATTGCTTATTCCTCGCAAATCCAGGATATTCATGAGATAATCAACTACCGCAAGGCAATGGGCGCGGCAGTTGGAGAGATGGCCAGCCGGCCCCTGGGCACAAACACAATTAGAATCCTGCATCGCATATTGCTATCTGGTGTTCGCGGCAGGCACAAGGACCCCGGTGAAATCCGCCGCATCCAGAACTACATTGCACCCCCAGGAACGCCCATAGATCAGGCGACATTCATCCCCCCCTCACCGGAGAGGATAATGGATGCCCTCTCAAACTGGGAGGATTACCTCTACTTCAATGAAAGAGATCCTTTGGTTCAGTTGGCCATCCTCAAGGCCCAGTTTGAGCTTATCCACCCCTTCCTGGACGGAAATGGGCGAATCGGAAGGATGCTGGTGCCCATAATTCTGTATCAGAAGAAGATCCTCTCCCAGCCCATGTTCTACATCAGCGCCTATCTGGAGAGGAACCGGGATGTTTACTATGATCGGCTGCTGGCGGTATCGAGGGAGGGAGATTGGAATGGATGGATCTCATTCTTCCTTGAGGCTCTGGCTTTGCAGTCGGTTGAAAACAGCAAGAAAGCACGGGCCATTCTGGAGCTTTACAGCGGCATGAAGGCAAGAGTGGCAGCAATCACACGCTCCCAATATTCCATCCAGACAATTGATGCCATATTCTCAAGTCCGATCATCAATTCCAGCGACTTCTCAATAAAATCGGGCATCCCGGATAGAACCGCTCAAAGAATTATTCAGAGATTAGAGCATGAAGGAATCCTGCGCTTGATCAGGGAAGGCAAGGGAAGTCGATCTCCAATATATCTGTTCCCAGATCTACTTGATATTACAGAGAAAGAGGTTGAATGAATTTGCGCGTCATCCGTGACGCACAAATTAATTTGCCCGACATAAATGACCAAATTTGACGCGCAAATGAATTTGCCCGTCATCCGTGTCGCAGAGCAAAGGGTGCGATCAACACAGAACATGACTATAAGGAGCGTTCCGGTTTGAGCAAGATCAAGAAGGAGATCATCGACAACGAAGACAGCACCATGGCCGACTTTCTGAAAGGAGCCTTGAAGATCAGCCAGGGCGGTGTGTCCATCGCCACCGGCTACTTCAATGTGGAGGGCTATGAAGTGCTGAAAGATGACCTGCGAGCCGCCGCCCAAAGGGATGACTTTCAATTGCGGCTGCTGATCGGCAATGAGGCCGTGGTCAGAAAGGATGCCGCGCCACCCTTAGAGGCCGAAACAGAGGGCTCCCTGCCGCAGGAGCTGGATGATCTGCCCATCAACGACAGTCGGGCCGCCCTGGTAGGCGATCTCATAGACTTCTTGAGCCAGGAAAAGGTACAGCTGCGCCAGAATCCGGTCCGTTTCTCCCATGCCAAATGCTACATCTTCGAGGACCAGGCAGTGGTGGGCTCCAGCAACTTCACCTATCCCGGCCTGCAGAAGAACATAGAGCTCAACGCCGCCCTCTACCAGCCCTCTGCCCAGAACCTGGTGGAGCAATGGTTTGAGCGGAGGTGGACCAAAGGGGAGGATATCAAGCAGCAGATCATCCAGAGCCTGGAAGAGTCCAAATTCGGCCAGCCCCTCGATCCTTTCCAGATGTACATGAAGTTCCTCTACGAGTACTACCGGCCCAGGCTGGAGGAGCTGGAGCAGGAGAAGGGCAAGATCCTGGAGCTGGCCGGATTCCAGCAGGACGCCTTCAGCTCCGCCAAGAGAATCCTCTCCCGCTACGGCGGCGTTCTCATAGCCGACTCCACGGGCCTGGGCAAAACCCACATCGCCCTGGAGCTATTGCGGGAGTATGTGGCTGTGAAGCGGCTCAAGGCCCTGGTCATCGCTCCCTCCCAGGTTTTAAGGGCGGTCTGGGAGCCGAGGCTCATGGATGAGAGCATCAAGACCATGAATGTCACCATCGAGAGGACCGGCACATCCAGCTTTCATCCCGAGGAGTACATAGACTACGACCTGGTGGTGATAGACGAGAGCCAAAACTACCGCAACTCCTCCACCAACAGATATGCCAATCTGCTCAAGCTCATCGCCGGAGGCAAGAGAAAGATGGTCATCCTCATGACTGCCACCCCGGTCAACAACTCCCTGCTTGACCTCTACCACCAGCTCACTTTGATCACCGCGGGAGACGACAGCTATTTTGCAGACCTGGGCATCCCCGACTTGCGATCCCACTTCCTATCTGCCGAGAGGAAGGAGCTGACCGAGGGCATAGAGCAGATCGTGCGGCTCTTGGACGAGATCATGATCCGGAGAACCCGGCAGTTCATAGTGGACAACTACCCCGAGACCACCATCAACGGCCGGCCGGTCCGCTTTCCCAAAAGAAGGCTTCGCAAGGTGGAGTACAGCCTCACTGCCATCTTCGGAGACAAGATCCAGATCTATAAGAAGGTGCTGGACACGATAGAAGAGCTGCACCTCGTGCCCTACCGCTCCGAATCCTATCGAAAGACCCTGGAGGATGAGGACAGAAAAGAGGTGAATGTGCGGGCTGAGCTGCAGAAGATCGGCCTGCTCAAGAGATTTGAGAGCAGCGTAGAGGCCATAAGAAACAGCATAGAGCGGCTGGTGAAGTTTTACGAGTACTTTGAGAGGGCTTTACACTCGGGTAAGATCCTCAGCAGCCATGCTTTCCGCAAGACCTTGAGCCAGATAGACAACTCCCTGGAAGATGAGGAGGCATTCTTTCAGGAGATGGAGAAGATCGACCTCGTCTCTCTGACCGGCGAGTACGATAAAGCCCAGATGAAAAAGGATATCAATGATGATCTGGAGCGGCTCAGGGCTCTGAAAAAGGACCTCGATCGCATCCCCGTCTACGCCGACAGAAAGCTATCTGCTCTGGGGGAGCTTTTGGCCAGGGATAATGTCTTCCAGGTCGAGGGCAAGAAGTGCCTGGTCTTTACCCAGTACATGGACACTGCCGAATATCTCTTTAAAAACCTGAAAGACCAGATGGAAACGCAGGGCAAGAGGATAAGCCTGCTCACCGGAAAGACAGGGGCACAGGAGCGGGAGAGGATCATCAAAGCATTTGCTCCCAGGGCTAACCGCTCTCAGTCGCTCTCCGTCTCTGAGGATGTGGAGGGCGACAAAGACAGGGAGACGGATATCCTCATCAGCACCGATGTCCTCTCGGAAGGCCAGAACCTGCAAGACTGCAATTATGTGATCAACTACGATCTTCCCTGGAATCCCATGAGGATAGTGCAGCGCGTGGGCCGGGTGGATCGAATCGGGAGCGAATACGCTACAGTCACGGCGGGGGTTTTCTGGCCGGAAAATGCCCTGGAGGAGAATTTGGGGCTGGTGAGACGGCTGGAGGAGAAGATCGCCAAGATCTCCGATGCCGTGGGGCTGGAGTCGCCCATTCTGGGAGAAGCCGAGAATCCCAAGAACTTCAATGCTCTTTTTAGAATCGCAAAGCAGGATCAGACCGTTCTGGACGATATGGAGAGGGCTTCGGAGCTTCTCCCGGCCCAGACGCCCTATCAGATGATCCTCACCCATCTGAGAAAAGAGGGCGAGAAAGGCTTGAGGGGCATAAGCTCGGGAAAGAGAAGCTTCAAGATCTCCAGCCAGAATGGATTGATCATCTTCTACCGGGAGAAGGACTCCCTGGAGGGAATACATCTTCTGCACTACGATCTCAAAGGGAAACGATTCGATCATTACAACGATGTGAGCTGGATCTTCCAGAAGATGCAATGCGTTCAGGGTGAGCCATTGCAAACTCCTCTTAAGGGTCTGGAGGCCTTCCGGCTGTTCAAGGAGATCGACCGCAGAGCTAGAGATGAGCTGATATCCATAATTAACTCTCCCCTGGATGTAAAGAACGCCCAGAGAACCGGCTCCAAGCATCAGCGGGAGATCAGGGGACTTATCCTCACCGCCCTCGGCCAGGGAAAGATATCCAGGAACGAAGCCTCGGAGATCTATGCCATAATGAACCGGCAGAACCTGGTGGCCTGGGAAGATGAATTCATGGATTTCCATCAGGATTATAGAATTCATCAGAATGCCGGAGCATTGCTCTCTTCCCTTCGATCGCTCTTCAGAAGGTACAAGATCGATTCAAGCCGCCATGAAAAGAAGAGAATCAAGAAGCTCGATCCCAGGGACCTGACGGTTATAGGTTACGAATTTTTGTGCCCGCAAGACAAGGGATTGGGAAAATGGTGATTCAGTTGTAAAAGTAAGGAGGCATCCTATCCCACCCCCTATCTGCTCCTTTCCATCCCTGCAGAAAAATCCTCGAAGGATTTATTACCGCTCATATCATATTATCCTTGAGGTTTTATGGACCGCTTCGCTGAGTTGAGAGAGAAGATAGTTCCCCTCCTGAGCCCTTACGCAAATAAGATCGCTGTCTTTGGCTCCTTTGCCAGAGGCGATGATACTCCGGAAAGCGATATCGATATCCTGGTGGATCTCAAGCTCCCCGGCCAGAGGCCATCCCTGGGACTGAAATGGTTCGGCCTGGAACAGGAGCTTAAAAGGGTCCTGGGCCGCGAGGTGGAACTGGTCAGCCAGAGCGCCATGAGCCCCTACATCCGGCCCTATGCGGAGAGAGATATGGTGCTGCTTTATGAAGAAGGATGACTCAGTTTACCTGCATCATATCATGGAAGCAATAGAGCAAATCGAGACTTATACGCATGAGGTCTCGTTGCAGGAGTTCTTGCAGAAAAGAATCATCCAGGATGGAGTAATCAGGCAACTGGAGATCATCGGCGAGGCCACACGTAATCTTTCCTCAGAACTCTGCCAGAGGCATCCAGAAGTGCGCTGGGGTGAGATAATTGGCTTGAGGAATAGGATAGCCCACGCCTATTACAATATTGATCTAGGCGTAGTATGGGACATAGTTCAAGAGGATCTTCCTCTGTTAAAGAGAGACGTGACCTTGATTCTCGAAAGTGGTTAGTGGACAACGCACTAGAGGATTGAGATCTTCAGTGATTTCAGCAATGAATCGGATATTCTGATGATGATCTCCAAGCCCCTAAAACCTTAGGCATTAAAGGATGCCTAAAGCCTTAGGGCCCGGATCTCGCACTCTTTCAAAGCCAATCCCCCATCTTTCTACTAGTTCTTGACCGTGCACAGCGGCCCTCTTAGATAGACATACCAATACAGAGCCGCCACAAAGAGCGCCGCTCCCACGATGTTGCCCAAGGTCACAGGTACCAGGTTGGTCACAAAGAAGTTGTACCAGCCCTCCGCCCCAACCAGATTGGTCGTGGCTATGCCCGCCTCGGCCAGCTTACCGGATATGACCGGATTGTTGGCGGCAAAGAGCCCCAGGGGAATGAAGAACATATTGGCCACGCTGTGCTCAAAGCCGATGGTGACGAAGGCCATGATGGGAAACCAGCAGGCGAATATCTTCCCGATCACATCTTCCGCCCCGATGGCCAGCCAGACCGCCAGGCAGACAAGCCAGTTGCAGCCTATGCCCCGCAGAAAGGCGGTGGAAAAGTCCAGGCCGCACTTGGTGTTGGCCACCGTCGCCGCCCATCCCGCCCAGGGAAGGCTGTCGAAAAATCCACATTTATAGGCCAAAAAGAAGGCCACGAATATCGATCCCAGAAAATTGCCGATGTAGACCAGCGACCAATTCTTGACCAGGCCACGCAGGCCTGCCTCGCCGTTGAGAAGGCTGATGGGGGCGAACATGCAGTTTCCGGTGAATAGCTCCGATCCGGCGATCACCACCAGCATCAGGCCTACGGGGAAGACCGCTCCGGCGGCGAACTTGACCAGGCCGGCGGGCAGAGCTAGCTTCCAGACCGCTCCATCCGGCCCGGTGATGCTGCCGTTGGACAGCCCTCCGGCTACAATCTCGCTTAGAAGCGCTCCGAAGGCGATGTAGGCTCCGGCTAAAAAGCCCAGAACCAGTAGCTTTTGCCAGGTCATATTGCATTTAGTGCATCCGGCGGCAATGGCCGCCTTGGCGATATCAGCAGGGACTTTGAATGCCATAGTCACTCTCCAGGAAATTGGCAGTCCATGCCTGCAAATGGTGTAAAAGGCTTGCGGTTGCGGAAAAATTATGAAAAATTATGAAATGCGGATGGAAAATAATGAATGAAACGAAAATGTTTTCATATTCAATTCCTGATTAAGATATCTGAACGACGCCTGAAAGCGGCTGCGGATCATCTCATCCACCTCCGAGAGCCCAACTCGAGACCTCAGCCAGAATCTTCCTGGTCACATGCAGCTCCATGGCCTTCCGGTCAAGCACCGTCGCCTTTTAGGGCTTGAATAGGGGCTCATAAATACCTGCCGTGATATCTGCTACTATGTATAAATGTAAGAATTTTTTCCAAAAAACAGCATCAATAAATCATCTTTACGAAAGGAAAAGTTTGGATAAGACATAGTTAGAAAATGATCTCCGGTCAGAGACAAAGGCGGGAGATGAGACCTGGGCTTTGCAGAGCAGTCTGGGATCAGGACTGAAGTACTATATGTTGTGCTTGCAGGTTGCTCAGTCCCGGTTCAGGATAGTGGCATCAGACTCTTAAAGGCATGAGAATAAGGGTGGGGAAAGTCGTGAAGGAAAAGGGATAGGAGGGAGATATAACGACTTTCGCCGAATAGTACATAGTCAATTGACGAGATATATAGTTTTCGCTGATCTGAGATATTAGAGGTCCTGCCTCTCTTCCCGGGTGGCTCGGTCAACATGACCATGTCACACCCCCGGCAAGCCCTCTGGACTAATGCATGGAACAGGGAACGCAAGATTCGCCTGGGATATAGAATTGAATGGGCTGTTCGCGAGGCAGGCCCCAGGCGTCAACTGCGATGATCGGATGCGATTAAGGTCAGAGCCCACCCAATTCAGATCAAATTAAAAGAGATAATAGCGGGGAGTAGATTTGAACTACTGATCTACGGGTTATGAGCCCGTCGGGATATCCTGACTACCCTACCCCGCTTCATTGGGATAGACACACTGAATTGACTTAGCTTATAAGGCTTGCGTAAGGAAAGATGCAAGCCGGTGCGAATAGGATTATATCGATTTAGGCAGCGTACCATATCTTCTTATATTCGGTAGGGGATAACAAACATCAGAGGAGATGGGTATGATCGAACGCAACTTAGATATATCTTCAATGGAGAAAATGAATGGGCATTATGTACACTGCCGTTCGGAGGGGACGGCAGTAATTATAATTTAAGGTGGGAAACGATTTTGTCGGACCGTGCAGCGGTATTCATAGATGGTGCTTATCTAACCAAGATCCTTGATGTCGATTTTGGAAAGCCCAAGATCGACCTGGCCAGATTTTCAGACATCCTTTGCGGTGATTATGAGCGGCTGAGGACATATTACTATAATTGCATGCCTTACCAGAGCAATCCCCCTACTGAGGACGAGAGGCGCAGATTCGCCTCCATGGACAAATTCGTCTACACCCTGAGGAAGCTACCCCGCTTTGAGGTAAAGCTGGGCCGCCTCGGCTGCGTGGGTGGAGAGTTCATCCAAAAGAGGGTGGACATCGCCCTAGCCGCGGACCTGGTTCGCTTGAGCTGCGGCAGAATGATCCAGAAGGCGGTCTTGGTGACGGGGGACAGCGACTTTTTGCCGGCCATAGAGGCGGCTAAAGAGGCCGGCGTCTTGGTGACGCTCTATTACTCCCAGAGTTCCATACACGATGAGCTGCTCTCAGCAGTGGATGAGAGCGAGATGATGGACCAGGAGTTGATCAGCCAGGTGGCCAGATAAAATCGAAATCTCTTTCTCAGGCTCTTAGCCTTTCTGGAAAAAGAAGGACTAAGCCCTGCTGTCAGGGCTTGCTTCATGCCAGAGCATTCTTACTTTTTGGGCTTCTCGTCCTTGGAGTAGACGTCGCGCCGGTCCACGACCTTCTTTGACTTGCCGGCGGTGCGGGGGATGGAGCCCTTCTCTACCAGTTCGATCTTGCTTCTCACATTGAGAACGCTCTTGAGCCGCTCCTCGGTCTTCTTCTGGATCCGGGCCAGATCGGATAGCTCCCCGGTGAAGGCCTCGTCCTTCAGCTCCACCTGGATGCTGATCTCGTCCAGGCCGTGCTTCTTTCTGTCTACTACAACCTGGAAGTAGCTTCCTATCTCCGGTATGCCGACCAGGACATCCTCGATCTGGCTGGGGAAGACGTTGATGCCCCGCACTATGAGCATATCGTCGGCCCGACCAAGGAAGCGGTGCAGCTTTCGGCTGGTGCGCCCGCAGGGGCAACTCTCCTCCATGATGTAGGTCACATCCCCGGTATGGTACCGGATAAGGGGCATGGCCTCCTTGGTCAGGGAGGTGATGACCAGCTCGCCCGGCTCTCCCGGCGCGCAGGGCTGCTCATCCTTGTCCAGGATCTCAATCAGGAAGTGGTCCTCCCAGATGTGCAGGCCGTCCTGCTCCTGGCACTCAAAGGCCACTCCCGGGCCCATCATCTCCGAGAGGCCGTAGGAGTCGTAGGCCTTGATGTTCAGGGCCTCTTCCAGCTCCCGTCTGGACTCGTCGGACCAGGGCTCGGCTCCAAAGCAGCCTATGCGCAGGTTAAGCTTTTCCACCACGCCTCTGGCCTTGGCCGTCTCCGCCAGATAGAGGGCATAAGAAGGAGTGCAGTGCAGCACTGTCACCCCAAAGTCCATCATAATCTCCAGCTGACGCTCGGTGTTGCCTACCCCGGAGGGCACAGCCATGGCCCCCATCCTCTCGATGCCATAATGAACGCCGAGGCCCCCGGTGAAAAAGCCGTAGTTGACTGCATTCTGGAAGATATCCTTCTTCTCCACTCCGACCATGACGAAATCCCGGGCCATGAGGTCGGACCAGTTCTCGATGTCCTTAGCCGTATATCCCACCACGGTGGGCTTGCCGGTGGTGCCGGATGAGGCATGCACCCGCACCACCTCCTCCCGGGGGACGGCGAAGAGGCCGAAGGGATAATTGTCTCGCAGATCCTGTTTTCTGGTGGTTGGCAAGCGGGATATGTCCGCCAGGCTCTTGATTTCTTCGGGGGCGACACCCGCTTCCTGGAATTTCTTTTGATAAAAGGGGACGTTCTTGTAAACCTTCTCTGCCACGCTCTTGAGCCGGCGAAGCTGCAGCGCCTCCAGCTCCTCTCTTGCCATGAGCTCATACTTTGGTTGCCAGTAGTTCATTTCCATACCCTGATTGAATTTGATTTTTCTCTATGCTATGCTCTGCCATGAGAGGAAACGCCAGGGTATATCAAATCTTCCGGCGGAGCGAAAAGAGCTGCTTTGGTGGTGGTATTAACGAGGGAAATGAATCAAATCTCATCCCCAGAACCGCTTGGTCCGGGCATACTCCCTCTCCGCCTTGAGGATATCCCGGTAGAACTCCATCTCGTCCTTCTGCCTTTTCCCCACAACCCGCGCCGCCGTCTCCGGCCCAAGACCCCGGCTGGCTAAAGCTATGGCCGCGGTCTTGCCGTAGCTCAAGACCAGATTGGCATTGCGGAAAACGCGCTTGGTCCTCTTCCTGTCCTCTGCCGTCTTCTTCTTCTCCGGCTTTTTCACCACGGCAATCTCCTCTTCCTCCCAGGGCTTGAGGGCGGCGATCATGCGGGAGCTGCAAAGCGGGCACTCCGGCTGCTCCGCCACCCGTTCCACCGGTCGCAGGCTCTTCCACTTTTTACAGTTAACGCAGAACAGGAGCACACGGTCGGCCATGATCCGGCTTTTGAGAAGGTCGATGACCGCAGCATCGGCATGCTCGGGAGATGTAACATCCCTGCCCCCGCCCCTCCCGCTGCTGCCTATGGGTGAAAGCGAGCCGGTGACCACCTTTATCGATCCATCCTTGATCTTCTCTAGCGCCCACTTGGTCCTCTCTATGTCCAGGCGGTCGTGGTATATCTCCCGCAGCGCCTCCCGGTACATGGGCGTTCCCTCGAAGACGGCCAAAAGCTTGGCCATGCTCACCCTCTGATAGTCTATATCCCGGGAGAATGCCCCGAACTTGCGGGCCACATGCACCATCTTCCAGCGGAGAAGGGTGGTATTCTTGAGGGTCATCTCCAGTATGGGCTCGACATAGGAGGGGTCCAGCTCTTCCAGGGTCCGGGCGATCTCTTCGGCCAGAAGGGGCTTTGGAAGGGCTAGCTCAATGCGATAGGGATCGACGGAGATCTCCACGCTGCTGCCGAAGCGGGCGGAGAGAAGGGAGGAGATTATCCTGCCGAGAGTATCATTGGTCTTGTGGCCGAGGCAGGCGTTGATCACCGCCCCCTCTCCTCCGCTCTCCACAACTATGCGGGACTGATCAGGTATGGGATGGCCCTTCTCCACCTGTTTGGATATGAGGTCTACCAGCTCCCTGCCTGCATCCCCATTAACGGGATATCTCTCCTGCAGCCAGGCAATAGCCCGATCCCGTTCTCCCTGCCCCCCGCCATCCTTCTCACGCTCCTTCTCGCCCTCCTCTTCGTCCTCCCCCTCCAGGATCCCGGCGATCTCTCTGCGGATCTCTCCCACCTCCTGGGCCACAGCGAAGGGAACGGGAATCTCCTCCCCGGTCCAGGAAGGAATCTCTCCGCTTCTGTGGATGGGAACCACCTTTATCTCATCCTCGCCGATCTCGGAGATCTCCCAGATCTCTCCTTTAGTGACGAAGGTGGCTCCTGGCTCGGCAAAGCTGATCACAAAGGCCTCATCCAGGGTTCCCACCGACCTCCGGCCAACCATGTCATAGACATTGAACCTCTTCTCGTCCGGGATCATGGAGAGGTTCTCGAAATAGTACTGCCGGGCTTTCTTGGTCCTCTGCAGGACTGCTTCATCGCCCAGCCGCACCAGCCGACTCTCCTCCATCTGGGCTATAACTCCTGCCATCTCCTCCCCGGATAGCTCTCGGAAGGGGTAAGCCCGGCTGATTATCTCTCTGGCCCGCTCCAAGGGGATCTCCCAGAAATCCATCTCCAGGCCCACGATCTGATTGGCCAGAACATCAGCCGGCCTATCATGAATGCTGATCTTTTCCAGCTCTCCTGCCGCCGCCCGGCGGGCTATAATACAGGCTTCGGCCACATCATCGGCACAGGTGGCGATGATGGTCCCGGAGGAGACCAAGCCTATTTTGTGCCCGGCCCGTCCCACTCTCTGTATCAGGCGGGAGACAGTGCGGGGAGAGCTATACTGGATGACATGGTCCACGTCGCCTATGTCTATTCCCAGCTCCATGGAGGAGGTGCAGATCAATCCCTGCAGCTCTCCTGCTTTGAAGGCCTCCTCCGCCTCCACCCGGGCCTCCACGGAGAGGCTGCCATGGTGCACCCCTATAGGCTGGCCCATCTGCCGGAAGCGTGAGCCCAGAACCTCCGCCGCCTGTCTGGTGTTGACAAATATCAGGCTCTTCCTGCTGCCGACCATGTCTTTTATGAATCGGATCTGGGCCGCCAGACGGGGATCGCACTCCAGGGTGCCGGCCAGGGAATGGTCTGCCCTGCCCGGCATGGGGCTGGCCACCAGAAAGTCGCTGCTCCTCTGCACATCGGTATCGACTATCTTGTAGCTCCTTTTGCTGCCCACCAGCAGCCTGGCCACATCGCCTGGAGAGCCGACCGTAGCCGAGAGCCCTATCCTCTGAAAGTCTCCCGCCAGCTCGGCCAGCCTCTCCAGGAGAACGGAAAGCTGCGATCCGCGCTTGGAGGCGGCCATCTCATGTATCTCATCCACCACCACGACCTTGACGCCGGAGAGATTCTTGCGCAGCCTTTTTCCGGTGAGCATCACCTGCAACGTCTCGGGGGTGGTTATCAGCAGATCCGGCGGGTGCAGGGCCTGCCTTCTCCGGTCTGCCTGGCTGGTGTCCCCGTGCCGCACTGCAACCGAGAGGGAGAGCCGCTCTCCCCACTGATGAAAGCGGCGCAGCATGTCCCGGTTCAGGGCCCGCAGGGGGGTTATGTAAACGGCCAGGGTGCCCTTGCGCTCGCTATTCAGGATTCGATGAAATATGGGCAGACTGGCTGCCTCGGTCTTTCCCGTGCCGGTGGGAGCAATGAGCAGCACATTCTCACCGAATAGGATAGAAGGTATGGCCTTTTCCTGGGGCTCGGTCGGCTCGATGATGCCCTCCTCGCCCAGCTTCTGCCTTATCCGATCATGAAGCTCATCAAAAGCATTCACATCTTATCTTTTCCAGGAAGGGATATGAAAGCCTTGCGGCAAAGACGAAATCGTCTTCGGCGATAGACGAATTCAACCTAAAAAGGAGAATCCGGCAGAGGGCATTGCAGCATGCAGAGCATTCTTATTTAAAGTGCAGAGAACTCGTGGATATGTTAAAAACTCGTAGAGAGACCATCAGCAAAACCGCTTCGAAGCATATATTAATTATAAAATTTTATATTGGCTAAATCTCTGAGATTATTCTACGTTATGAACTTTATTTTAGTAAGCCTTTTATAGATTGACCTATCAGTATAAAATAGCATTTGGCCGGAGATCAAAATGGTCATTTCGCGGAGGGAGGACAAAATCGCAGGAATATGATATATGTTGGCTAATAATAGATTAGCTGCATATCATGCTTACTAAAATGAAGGGGGGAATAGAAATTAGTTTTGATCATAACCAGACCACTGTTTATTATCCCGGGGAGCAGGAATATATCGAGGTTGACGAGGCCATAGCTCCCCTTCTCATATCGCTGTGGAAGAACAAGATTAAAACCTGCAATTCCTGCCAGGAAAATGAGCCTGGAATAATCTGGATCGAGTTTTATTCAATGAAAGATGTGGAAAGGCTGCTGACCATAATGGTAAGATCTCTGGGGGACAGGATCAATGCTCATCCCGAGGCCAATGACTGGTTCTGCTATAGAATTTTGGGGCATGAGGGAGAGGGACTGGCGGGATGGCGCTATGAGGCCTATCCCAATCTCTTTTCCCTGGCATCGGAACAGGGAGACGGCGTCTTTCCTCAGGGAATATTTGAGAGCAAGGTGGAGCTTTCCGTTTCAATCCGTTTTCCAGTAGAAGATCACCAGATGGTTCTCGAACTTGTCAATAAGTATATGGAAAGGGGATTGGATAACTTCGCGGAGATGAGCGATGAGCAATGGGACTATATCAAGCAATATCTTCCCCCCCAGCCCTATAACGCCAAACTCAGAACCGAGGACAGAAGAATTTTGGATGGAATAAGATATGTCTTAAGGACCGGTTGTCCCTGGTCGGAGATTCCCCGCAAATACGGATCTTATCTATCAGTCCGGGCCAGGCTCAAGAGGTGGTCTAATGAGGGCGTCCTGGAACCGATACTCAGCAGCATTGATTTGGATGATAGATATAAGGGCAGGCTCTCAAGCTATATCGCTGCCTCCGGCCCGGAGACGGCATCCAGCCGCAATAATGATAGAAACAAGATCGAGGCTGTGAGAAGGGAGATGGCTCCGATGTCGGTATCTCAATAGATCTTTGCTTTTTGGGTGCCGCCTAGCTCCCTTTTCAATTTCTAAAAATTTTTATCGGATTAAACTTGACAAATCGAGATCTTGCAATCTATTAGATTTGCAGCATTAAAATCGCGGATATATCTTTATACTCGATCCCTAATAACCTCACAAATGAAATAACATCCATAAAGCATGTAATTGCCCAAAAAAGCTCGATGAATAAGAATAGTGATGGGATCTCATATCGCAATAACTGTCGTATTTCCGACATTAATGGATTAATAATTTTGCTTGAATTTTGGCCTTTCCCTAAATATTGGTGGTGCAGCAAATAACAGGTAGTGTCAATGCAAAGACGCGTTAGTCTATCTTTTGCGAATAGTGGTTTGATTCTGAAAGAAGATCATTGATCTCCGTCCCGTCATTAATCCTGTTAAACCTGACTGGTGCGTCAAAAGGTGCCGGGGGCGGGATTCGAGCCCGCGACTTCGAGATGCCTCAGGAAGCGCGCAATAATCGTGTTTACCCTATGAGTCTCGCGCCCTAACCAGCTAGGCCACCCCGGCACGGCATAATCCCTCGATTGATTTGTTAGATAAGGTTTGTGCTTCCCCTCCGGGGCCCGGCCGGGCAGGCGGTGGCCCCCTCCAGCCGCGGGGGGAAAGAGCCATCTTTTAGTAACTGCAGAAGACAGCAGGACTATCATGCCCTCAGACATCACAGGTTCAGTGAGCCATACCCTGGCGGGAAAGACGATTGTAGTGGCGGTGACCGGCAGCATAGCCGCAGTTCGGGCCGTGGACCTCATTCGCGACCTGATCCGGCGGGGTGCGGCCGTGCACTGTGTCATGAGCCGCGCCGCAGAGCAGATCCTGCATCATTACGCCCTGGAGTACGCCAGTTCTAATCCCGTGGTCCGGGAGATCACGGGAAAAGTGGAGCATGTCCAGTTCTGCGGTGTAGGTGGGGCGGCGGACCTCCTGCTGGTGGTCCCGGCCACAGCCAATACCATAGGCAAGATGGCCTGCGGCATCGACGACACGGCGGTGACCACATTTGCCACCACTGCTCTGGGCAGCGGGAAACCGGTGGCAGTCGTCCCGGCTATGCACGAGGCCATGTACCGCCATCCTGCCGTGCTGAAGAATCTGGAAACCTTGCGGCAGATGGGCGTCTGTCTGATCGATCCCCGCCTGGAGGAGGGCAAGGCCAAGATCGCAGACAACGCCTCCATAGTCTGGGAGGTGGAGAGGCTTCTCGGGCCGGGAGACCTGGCGGGAAAGAGGATTGTCATCACCAGCGGCTCCAATGCCGAGGCCATCGATCCCATCCGCATCCTCACCAACCGGGCGTCAGGAAAAACGGGCACTGCTTTGGCCCTGGAGGCGCGGCGGAGGGGGGCGGAGGTAGTCCTGGTGCATCGCTTCATCCAGGATATCCCCGTGCGCCAGGTCTATGGCGGAAGCGCGGCAGAGATGCTGGATGCGGTGCTGGCTGAAGTGGAAAAGGGCTGCCATGCCCTGATCAGCGCGGCCGCCGTGGCCGACTATACCCTGGACCGGCAGGCGGAGAAGATCAAGTCCGGCCAGGATCTGATCCTTCATCTCACCCCTACCCCCAAGATCATAAAAAAGGTGCGTGAGGCTTACCCCGACCTCAAGATCGTCGGCTTCAAGGCGGAGACGGGCCTCGGCGATGAGGAGCTGATCAGAAGGGCGGAGGAGTCGATGCAGAGCGCTCATCTGGATCTGGTGGTGGCCAATGACGTCTCCCGGGGGGGCATGGGCACTGAAGACAACCGGGTTGTCATCATCGATCGCCGGGGTCGGCGGACCGAAGCGGATGGAAAGAAGAGCCTGATAGCAAAGGCGATAATAGACGCTCTGGTCGAGGCTCTATGACCTCTGAAGCAGAGATAGCAAAGGCCTGGGTGCCCTCACATATCACCGGCTTTTTTGCCGCCCATCGCCATGACAAGCCCCATCTCTCTGGGTCTTTAGGCGCAGGTCTGTGCCTCTCCCTGGGGGCGGCCACAGTCGCAGAGCCCGCCCCGGATCTAGAGAGGACGGAGATACTCCTGAACGGAAAGGCAAGTGATGCTCCCGTTTCCAGATTCGTGGCCGAGAGGCTGGCCGGGAACCGGGGGCCGGTGCGGCTCATGACCAGGCTGGATATGCCTTCCGGAGCCGGCTTTGGAGCCAGCGGGGCGGGAGCCCTGGGAGCCGCTTATGCCCTCAACTCCTGCTTAGATCTTGGCCTCACCGCCAATCAGGCTGCCGCCGTGGCCCATGAGGCGGAGGTGATCCATCGCACCGGCCTGGGGGATGTCATAGCCCAGAACTGCGGCGGCCTGGTGGTGCGGCTCTATCCCGGCGCTCCCGGCACCGGCAGGATAGATCGAATCCCCGTTCTTGCTCTGCCCATAAGCTATGTGGTGCGCGGCCCCATATCCACCAAGGAGATCCTCTCCGATGAAAGGGCCATGAAGGCGGTCAACCTGGCCGGAAAGCAGGCTCTAAAGGAGCTGCTCAATAAGCCCACCTTCGCCAATTTCATGATTCTCTCCCGCCGCTTCACCCTGGAGTCGGGCCTGGCCAGCGACTGGGCGCTAGAGGCCATCGAAGCGGTGACGGCTGCGGGAGGCAGGGCGAGCATGATCATGCTGGGCGATGCCGTCTTTGCCTGGGGCGGAGAGAGCGAGAAAGCCCTGAAAGAGTTCGGAGAGGTTCAGACTACTATGGTATCGCAGAGAGGTGCCAATCTTGACTGATATTCCAGTGTCCCATCCCCGCTATGCCTCCCTCGTTGCCCGGGAGCGGGTGACGGAAGGAGTCAGGCGCGGCTATACCAGCACCCAGGGGCTGATCGCCCAGGGTCGCGGCGAATGCTTCGACTATTTGATAGGCGAGAAAACCACGCCTGCTGCGCTGCAGGCCACCCGGGCGGCGGCAGCCATGCTTCTCCTGGCGGAGCGTCCCGCCCTCAGCGTGAACGGAAATGTGGCCGCCCTGGCGGCAGAGGAGATGGTGGCTCTGGCCGGCGCTCTGAAGATCCCCCTGGAGGTCAATCTGTTCCACCGCAGTGAAGAGAGGGTCAAAAAGATCGCCGACCTTCTCAGAGAGAAGGGAGCAGTTCAGGTTTTGGGCGAGAGGCCGGATGCCGCCGTTCCGGGCCTGGATCACGCCCGGGCGCTGGCCACAAGGGGCGGGATATTCGACGCCGATGTGGTGCTCATTCCCCTGGAGGACGGAGACCGCTGCGAAGCATTGGTGGCCATGGGAAAGAAGGTGATAGCCATTGATCTCAATCCCCTCTCCCGGACGGCCAGGAAGGCCACGGTGAGCATCGTGGACAATATCGTGAGGGCGGTGCCACTGCTGACGGAGCAGGTCCGGATGCTCTCGAGCGCGCCGCGGGCGGATCTGGAGGCGATGGTGCGGGATCATGATAATCAGAGGGTGCTGAGGGAAGCGGTGGGGGAGATACAGGAGCATCTGGAGGGGCAGACTGAAGAGTCTGAAGAATAATCGAAATTATTATGGAACCCAAGCCTGATTTTAAAAGAGTCATGCCTGATGGCCTGGTGCCGGTTACAGATATCGATCTACGGGCCCTCTCGGAGATATACGATGAGAGGGACATCTATCTCTCCGTTTATATGAAAAGCAGCAGCGCGGCAGAGCTGGATGCCAGCCGATCCTTTATCGCCTCCCGGCTCAAGGCTATGGACAATTCCCTTCCCGCCGACCTGCGCCAGGCCTTTCGCTCCACTATGTCTCTGGTGGAGGAGTCGTTGGCATCCATGCCCCGCAAGGGGGAGCGGTCCCGGGTGATATTCGCCGTCGGCCCGCTATCATTTCTGCATGTCTACCGCCTGGGCCTGGAGATCGAGCTTTTGGCGGTCCTGGACAGCTCGCCTTTTCTCCTCCCCCTGGCCAGGCTGAGGGACGACTACGAGGATTACGGCTTGCTTCTGCTGGACTCCCAGGAGGGCCGGCTTTTCACCATCCGCTC
>Ga0208197_1002079_pt1 | contig 18350 bp, 15 predicted proteins | sample AD_JPNNA4_MetaG_FD_184444 | JGI IMG/M metagenome (GOLD analysis project Ga0208197, IMG submission 184444) | Active sludge microbial communities of municipal wastewater-treating anaerobic digesters from Japan - AD_JPNNA4_MetaG (SPAdes) (version 2) | ecosystem: Engineered > Bioreactor > Anaerobic...
GGAAGAAGCTTGGGAATATTGTTTTTTCGGATAAAGAAAAGCTGGCGCTGCTGAATAATATAACCCATCCTGAGATAATAAAAAGAATGAAGGAAAGAATCCAAGAGCTTAAGGCGGAAGGGGCCAAGGTAATAGTAGTGGATGCTGCCATACTCATTGAGATGGGATTGCACAAATATGTGGACAGTGTCTGGGTGGTAACGGTAGACAGGGAGACCCAGATAAAAAGACTTATTGAACGGGACAAATTTGAATACAGGGAAGCAGAAAACAGGATAAACTCACAATTTACCAACGAAGTAAGAAAAAAATATGCAGATGTGGTAATTGACAACAGCAAACCTATTGAGGAAGTCGAAAAAGGACTGGAAGAATTATGGAATAGTATTACTGGGGGAGAATAGTATTTGGCTAAAGTCAGGAAATTAAAGCATATCAAGCTATTATTGGCAGTATTGCTCATATATGCTGCGGTACTTAACATACCGAGCTTATTAAAGCTTTTATACCCAATAGAGCATAAAGAGATAATAATAAAATACGGGCAAATGCACAAGGTAGATCCTTTGCTGCTTGCTGCACTGATAAAGACAGAAAGCAACTTTGAGCCCCGGGCAGAATCAAGAAAAGGGGCAAAGGGGCTTATGCAGATTACACCTTCAACAGGAGAATGGATAGCAAAAACCATAGGGGTAAATGATTATAACGAGGATATGCTTTTTGATCCTGAGACCAATATTATGCTTGGCAGCTGGTATATTGAGCATCTGACAAATTACTACAAGGGCAGCTTCGAATTGGTTTTTGCCGCTTATAACGGGGGACGCGGAAATGTGGACAAGTGGCTTAAAGATAAGAATTTGAGCAGCGATGGCATGACACTGGATACCATTCCGTTTTTTGAGACGAAAAAATACCTTGAAAAACTAAAAAAGAATTATAATATTTATAAGATGATCTACTAAAGGGAAGCTGCCGATCCTTAACATAAACGGTGTGATAAAGGATGGAGAACAGATAATGAAGGATAAAAGGTTTTTATTGATTTTGATATTGCTTATGCTGCTTGCATTGGTGTCCTGCGAAGAATCAGTTGTGCCGCAGGAAGCGGAAATTACCGTAGAAAATGAAGAACCTTCAGAAGGCGGGACAATAAATATAAGCTCGGTAGAACCGGGGTCATTGAATCCGCTGCTCAACAAAAGCAAGTCATATAATGAGATATCGAAGTTGATTTTTCAAAGCCTGGTTGAATATGATGCAAGTTTGAAAATCACTCCAGTTCTTGCACAGAGCTGGGACTTTACGGATGGCTCCAACAAGTGCGTGATAAAATTGAAAGAAAATGTGCTTTGGAGCGACGGAGAAAGCTTCACTGCAGAAGATGTAAAATTTTCTTTGGATACGATTAAAGCATCTGAAGATTCTATATACAAGGGCAATTTGGAGCACATATATTCTTATAAAGTAAAAGATGCCTCAACAATAGAAATAACTTATGACCAGCCCTTTGCAACTGCGATTGATATGCTGAGTTTTCCGATAATACCCCGGCATATTTATAAGAGTAATCCGAATGCAGTTCCGGTAGGAACGGGTATGTTCAAGGTTTCGCAGTACAATAGGCTCAAATCCATGGAACTGGTATACAATGACAAGTGGAATGGTGAAGTAAAGCCATATATAGAGAAAATCAGAATAACTTTCATAAATGATGTCGATGCATTTTCCATAGCTTTTCAGTCTAAGGAACTGGACCTGTTGAACACAACCTCCTATGATTGGGAAAAGTACAGCGAGATGAAAGATATCAATGCCTATAAGTATACAACCATGTACTATGATTTTATCGGCCTGAATTACAATAATGCCATATTTCAGGATAAGGCAGTAAGAAAGGCAATGATTCAAGGTATTAACAGAAAATCAATTGTTGATAAATATTTGCTCGGGAATGCAGTAGTTACAGATGTACCGATTAATCCGGCTTCCTGGTTGAAGGATGCGGATGCCGAAAGATATGGATACAGCAGATCTGAAGCTCAAAACCTGTTAAAGGCTGCAGGCTTTGAAGATTTAAATAATGACGGTATATTGGAGAGAAAAGTTGAAGAAGCTGTACAGCAGCTGAGTTTCACGCTTTTGACCAATGACGAGAATGAATTCAGGAGAAAAGCAGCTGAGGAAATAAAGAAAAACCTGGAGGACATCGGATTTCGTGTCGAAATTAAATTTGCCGGATTTGACGAAGTAAAAGCCGCTATAGAAACCGGAAAATTCGATGCAGTACACACAGGCTACAATCTGTCAAATACGCAGGACTTGTCCTTTGCATTCCATAGCACGCAAATAAACAGCAGAAAAAATTTCATGGCTTATTCAAACCCTGAAATTGATGCGCTTCTCCAGCAAGCATATACTGCAATGGATGACAACAGGCGGAAGGAAATATACAAGAACCTGCAGAAAAGCTTCAGGGAAGAGGTTCCGTGCATAAGCCTTTTTTTCAGGGAAGCTGCTTTAGTTGTGCGGGACAAAATACAGGGAGAAATAAAACCTGACGTGGTGAATCCATATAGAAGCATACACAAATGGTTCGTACCGGAAAGCAAGCGATAGAAGGATTACAGCGGGAGAAAAACATAGAAAAACTTAGAAAACTTAACTGCTTTGACATTTACAATACTATTGACACAAAAGACATTAGGTTATATAATAATCTATGTGACACGCGGTCGTGGCGGAACTGGCAGACGCGCACGTTTGAGGGGCGTGTGGGTGACCGTATGGGTTCAAGTCCCATCGACCGCACCATAATGAATATTGAACTCCGAAGTTGAAGCTTCGGAGTTTTTTGTTTTAATTTGCGCATATGCTGGGAATATATCTATAAAACTAGCTACATAACCTTTTTTTTGATTAAGTCTATCTGGTTGTTAAGCCACTTTATTGTTCTCTCCTTCTGCTTTTTATATAATTCTATTTCATTCCATATATTATTAAAATATTATTGTACAGCAGAGATTACATCTTTTTCGGTTACTAATGCATTAATTACTGATTTGCCGGAGTCACAGTTGATATTCTTTTGAGTATTGATATCTACTGCCTTGAAAAATGCGCTGCAATTCTCTTTTACCATCCAAAGTATTCCGCATGCACTCTTGAAGTCATTCCTGCTGACAAGTGCAATTTCATAGTTTTCATATGTTTTAAGCATATTTACCATATTTTCAAGGTGGCAGGCAATATCTTCATCATTAGGAATGCAATTCTCCAATATATAGTTTTTGCTGTATAAATATTTTTTTTCACGAACCAGCATTTCTACAGCTTCTTTAAGCACAATATCCTTATATCTAAAGCAGCGTATTTGAGTTTCAAAAGCTGTTAGTCTCCGTCTATGATAATCAAGCCATAATAAAGCTTCTTGCTTTGGTATCTTACACATCTTCAGATATTTTTCGTATAGGTTCATTGGTATGGTAATAGAGCTAACACCTCCGTTAAAATAATATCTGTTACCAAGACTCTCCTCGCTTTCAGTGATTTTAAGCTGGAAATCCGCTTTGGCGTAAGAGGGGTATTCATGAAGTAAAGGCTTAGCTGATGAAAAGAATTGGCAATAGTGCTCGGATATTAGTTTTATGCTTAATTTAGACCTGAATAAAAATGCACTGTCCACTTGATTCATAAGTTTTGATGAAAAACAATACAAAGCTCCCTTCCCAGGAACAGCAAAAAGTTCATTAATAGTAAGCCTGTCATTCCTTTCGTAATAATAAATACGTAATTTTCCCAAAGCGAGTGCAAGCGGCAAACTTTCAATCAGCTCTATTATTTCTTTTCTGCCATTATTCAGTTCGGCCAATAAAACTACCATCCACCCTCTTTTTAATACTGTGGAAATGGCATTTTTCAATTGTTTCCTATATTCATAATAATCATAAAACTGATTTATGCTGCTGTTAAGAGTCAAAAGGATTATGTCATCCTTACTGTCAGGTCTGATTGGAGCACTTTGCAGCAATGCCAAAGAAGAATATAATATTTCCTTAATGCCTGTTATAATTATTACTCTATCGGAGTCCAATGCCGGATCAAAGAAAAGGCTATGTTCGGACAACTCTATTATATTATTGCCGTAAGCATTTCTCTGAAGGCTTTCATTATCTGACATATACGGAGGTATGCTCAGGGGCTTTACCAAATCCTTAACTTTTGATTTGTATTTTTCTTTATCCGAAATACTTTTGTTTGTGAGAACTTCAATAGAATAACCCTGTGCTTCAAAAAGGTATGAACGTAAAGCATTTTCAAGGTTTTTTAGATCGTCATCCGCTATTTCAAAACCGTATTCCTTTAATGCATTGGCGATTTTCATCTTCTGAAAGGAATTAAACATGCATTTCATAAAAAAATCCACAATAGAATCTATATGGGATGAGTTGTATGAAGGGATCCTTTCATTTCTAAGCCATTTATATACCAGGGATGGGTCCACATTAATACCTTTTGCCAGTGAACTGCCTTTCAGGTTCATGATTTTCAACAGCTTATTAAGACATACTCCGAATGTTTCATTTAATGACATATATTCCTCCAAATACTGCTCCGAATAATTTCAAATAATACAACTATAAATATTTCTTTATCATATATATTTTAGCAAACTTTTTTTGAAATTAAATACGATATTTCTGATTTCAATAGTTAATTTAAAATCGTCAGGGAATATTCCAGGACATAATCAGGACACGCGTTGAAAGAAAATTTAGAATTGACTATTATTTTTATAATATAGTGGAAATTGAACCATCATATATGATTTTTACATTTACGCAAATCGAACGAAAAAGCGAAGGGTTGTATTTGCAGGAAAAGCTGCAAAGCAATCAATAAAGGAGTACTATGATGAAAAAAGTTCTAATAGTTGATGATGCAGCTTTTATGAGATTAACTTTAAAGAAAATTCTTGAAAAAAACGGGTTTGAAATAGCCGGTGAAGCTGAAAACGGAGATATCGGAGTAAAAAAGTATAAGGAATTAAAGCCTGATGTTGTGACTATGGATATTACAATGCCGATAAAGGATGGCGTGCAGGCTTTGAAGGAGATAAGAACTTTTGATCCCGATGCCAGGATTGTGATGATTTCTGCTGTGGGGCAAAAGCCCTTTATTTATGAAGCTGTTATGTCTGGGGCAAAATCCTTTATAGTCAAGCCCTTTGAGGAAAAGCATCTGGTTAAAGTATTAACACAGGTACTGGAAATGTGAAAGCAATAGAATTTACTTATGGGGGTGTTCTGTTTGTCGGATAACTATAGTAATGATCCTATGCTGGATATGTTTATCTTTGAAACTGTTCAGCTTATTGAACAGCTTGAACAGTCAATAATAGAGATCGAAAGGTCAAACTGCTATACGGAAGACTCGATAAATGAAATATTCAGAGTAATGCATACCATAAAAAGTTCTTCTGCCATGATGCATTATGAAAATATATCATTAATTGCTCATACTATAGAAGACCTCTTTTACTTTTTGCGGGAGGAAAAGCCTAAGAAAATTGATTGCCTGAAATTGACGGATATAGTACTGGAAAGCGCAGATTTTATCAAGCATGAAACGGATAAAATTGTGGAGGGCAGGAAATCCGATGGTGACGGTTCGGAACTGATCAGACGCATTAAGAATTACTTATCCCGCCTGAAGGCGGATAATTCAAAGGAAAATGCGGAGAAAGGCAAGAGTCCTTCGAAAAATGAAGATACTGACAGCATTTCAGAGGACAGTAGTAATCAGATAAACTTGAGCGACTTTCTCCAACAAAATTATAAAGCTGTCATATATTTCGAAGAAGGCTGCCAAATGGAAAATGTCAGAGCTTTCTTGGTCATCAACAACCTGAAGGAAATAGCTGAGGATATCAGTTATGTTCCGGAAGACATTATTGATAACGATGGCAGTATAGAAATAATCAAGAATAACGGGTTTTGGATATCTTTTAAATCGGATCGTTCGTATAAGGAAATACATGAATTTATTTCACATAATGTAGTGTTCTTAAAAGAATTTGAGTTATATGAAACAAAATCCGACGGGCATCAGCAGTTAAGTACTGATAATCAGAATATGAAGGATCTGCAAGATAAAGAAAAGATAGAAGAGCCTCAATTTGTCAGTACCCGTCAGAGCATTATCAGTGTCAATGTACATAAACTGGACAAGCTGATGGATTTAGTAGGGGAACTGGTTATTTCCGAGGCAATGGTGCTTCAAAATCCTGATCTTAATGGCCTTGTGCTGGATAACTTCCTGAAATCAGCCAGGCAGCTTCATAAAATCACCGGAGAGCTTCAGGATGCTGTAATGTCAATAAGAATGGTTTCTCTTTCAGCTACTTTTCAAAGAATGAACAGAATAGTCCGCGATATGTCAAAAAAATTGGGAAAGGATATAAGATTGGAGTTAATAGGGGAAGAGACGGAAGTTGATAAAAACATTATAGATCATATATCGGATCCTTTAATGCACCTCATCAGGAATTCAGTTGACCATGGAATAGAGAATAGTGAAGTAAGAAAAGCAAAAAACAAGCCTGAGTTTGGCACTATCACGCTGGAAGCAAAAAATAGCGGTGGTGATGTATTGATAATCATAAAGGATGACGGCAGGGGCTTGAATAAAGAAAGCATTCTTTCAAAAGCAAGAAGAAACGGACTTATAAAAAAACCTGAACAAGAGCTTACAGATAAAGAGGTATATTCATTTATAATGCTGGCAGGCTTTTCTACAAAAGAAGAAGTTTCGGAGTATTCAGGCCGCGGTGTAGGTATGGATGTAGTAACCAAGAATATTGGTGCCATAGGCGGAACGGTATCGATAGACAGTGTGGAAGGAGAAGGAACCGCAATAACTCTAAAAATGCCTCTGACTCTTGCGATTATTGACAGTATGACTATAAAAACCGGCAAATCATTTTTTTCAGTACCGATAATCAGCATCAGAGAGTCTTTTAAAGCCGAAGACGGAGATATCATTATTGATTCTGAAGGCAATGAGATGATTATGATAAGGGGCCAATGCTATACTGCTGTAAGGCTCTACGAATTATACGGCATCAAAACGGAAATCAAGAATATCTCCGATGGTGTCATGCTTATGGTAGAGAACGACGGAAAAGCCATCTGCATTTTTGCAGACGAGATAATAGGCGAACAGGAGGTTGTTATTAAGGCACTGCCGGGTTATATAAGAAATCTGAAGAAGATTAGGGGACTGTCAGGGTGCACATTATTGGGAGACGGCAACATAAGTCTTATACTGGATGTAGGTGATTTAATAACGAGTTTGGAAGAAGGGAGGATGAAAATATGACAGACTTGGCTGCGGAAAGAATGGATACTGGTGAGGATACCATGAAAGGGAAATTTTTGACATTTTTATTGGGCAATGAGGCATATGCCATTGAGATCAAGTTCGTTATTGAGATGATAGGCATGCAGCCTATTACGGAGGTTCCTGAACTGCCGGAATATGTCAGAGGTATAATAAACCTGAGAGGCAAAATCGTTCCGGTAATGGATGTAAGGTTAAGATTCAAAAAGGAATCTAAAGAATATAATGACAGGACATGCATTATAGTCGTGGACGTAGATGGTATATTGCTGGGATTGATAGTTGACAACATTTCAGAGGTCATATCCATACCGGATGAGGAAATAGTACCTCCGCCAGAGATCAATAGTTGTGCCGAAAACAAGTATATCAAGGGTATTGGAAAGGTAGGAAGCAATGTAAAACTTATACTTGACTGCAGAAAGATAATGAATGAAAAGGATGTTGAGGCAATAAGTCAGATAGAGTAATTATAAAATTATTAATCAGGAGGGATATTATGGCGTTCTTCGGGAAAAGTGCGATAATCGAGTATCAGAGAAAAGAACTTGAAAAGCTTGAAAAAAACCTTCAGAAGTTGGCAAGGGGCGATTTTGACATTGATTCGGAAGTGCCTGCAGGGGACAATTGTGCCGAAGGGGAGAGGAATCGCTTTATAAGGCTGAATCAATATATTTCAAAAATAAAAAGCACAATAAGCAATTTGTCAACGGATGCATTTAATTTGTGCAGCAATATGAAAGACGGAAATACAGGCTATCAGATGGATTTGTCAAAATACAGCGGGATCTATTTAAACATTGGCAAGGATATCAACTCAGCGTTTACAGCAATTAGAGAGCCAATCGACAACACGTTCAATGTATTGGAGAAGATGGCGGTAAACGATTATACCACAACTATGGATACGAACTGCAAAGGGGATTACTATAAACTGGCAAGTACTACAAACGAAGTGCAGAAAAGACTTCTTGCCGTTCAGAATGTCTGTGTGAAAATTTCGCAAGGTGATATAAGCGAACTGGAGAATTATCGGAAAATTGGCAAGAGATCTGAAAACGACCATCTGGTACCTGCATTGATCCACATGATGGAAGCAATACAGAGCCTGATAGATGTTACAGAGAAATTTGCAGCCGCAGCAGAAGAGGGTAACTTAAGCGCGAGAGGAGACGCAGAGAAGTTTAGAGGCGAATATGCGAATGTGGTGAAGGGATTGAACGATACTCTGAATGCGGTGACAAAACCGATTATGGAAGTTACAGAGGTCATGTCGCAGGTTGGAGTAGGGAATTTAGGCGTAAAGGTTAAAGGCAACTATAAAGGAGATTATGAAAAGCTGACAAATGGAGTTAATTCTACTATAGAGATTTTAAATCATGTTGTTCAGGAAATAGGAAATATTGTATCCGAGATTTCACGAAAGAATCTTGATATACAAAGAGTAAGAGATTTTAAAGGAGACTTCCGTACCATATCTGACTCTCTGAACAATATCATTGATACTTTAAATGAAATTTTCAAAGAAATCAACACTGCCGCCGAACAGGTTGCTGCCGGAGCAGGACAAGTCTCAAGTACAAGCCAGGCTTTATCCCAGGGTTCGGAAGAACAGGCCAGCTCTGTTGAAGAAATAACGGCATCCATTACGGAAATGGCTGCACAGGTAAAACAGAATGCTTCAAATGCCGATGAAGCAAATAAATTAAGCGATACTTCAAAAGAAAATGCAGTTAAAGGGAACGAGCAGATGAGGGAAATGCTTGCTGCAATGGAGGATATCAATGAAGCATCCAACAATATATCCAAGATTGTAAAGGTAATAGACGATATCGCTTTTCAAACAAATATGCTGGCTTTAAACGCGGCTGTAGAAGCGGCTAGGGCAGGGCAATACGGAAAAGGCTTTGCCGTTGTGGCGGAAGAAGTGAAAAACTTAGCTGAGCGCAGTGCGAGTGCAGCAAAAGAAGTAACAAATATGGTGGAAAACTCTATTATTAAAGTTGAAAAAGGTACTAAGATTGCCAACAATACAGCAAAAGAGCTTGTTGAAATTGTAGACAGCATTACTAAGGCATCGGTTCTTGTAAGTGAGATATCAGCCGCATCAAATGAACAGAGCAATGCGATTTCTCAAATTGATCAGGCAATTAACGAAATATCTCAGGTGGTACAGACAAACTCCGCGACTGCTGAGGAAGGCGCATCTGCAAGTGAAGAGCTGTCAAGTCAGGCTGAAATGATGAAAGAGATGGTAAACAACATTAAACTCAGAAAGGACGCCGCAGCTGCCGGCAAGTATGAAGAGCTGTCTCCCGAAATAATCAAAATGCTTGAGAATATGTATAAGGATAAAAAAACAGCTGTAAGCAATCCTGAAGAGAACAAGGCAGAAGCGGAAAACAAAAAAATAAAGATCTCGCTGAGTGACAATGAATTTGATAAATATTAACGGGTTCTATAATTCGGAGAGAGCGCTCATGCTCTCTCCGTAAAATAATTTTGCAGGGGAAGCATATGTTGAAGATGACTGATAGGGAATTTGACCAATTGGCGATTTTTTTGAAAAGCAATTATGGTATAAAGTTACACAAAGAAAAAAAGCCTCTTGCTGTCGGGAGGCTGTCTAATGTCCTGCTTAAACTTAATCTCGAAAGCTTTACAAAATACTTTGATTATGTTATTTCAGACAAAACAGGTGAGGCGGCAAATGAGCTGGTTAACAGAATTACTACCAATCATACTTTTTTCATGAGAGAAAAAGAGCATTTTTTTTATTTAAGGGACGAAATACTTCCTAACCTTTCAAAAACATTGAAAGAAAAAGATATCCGCATCTGGAGCGCGGGATGTTCCACCGGAGAAGAGCCTTACACCATCGCCATGATAATGGACGAATATTTCCAGGAAGAAAAGATTTACTGGGATACAAAAATACTGGCTACGGATATTTCCGAAAAGGTATTGGGAATTGCGCATAAAGGTGAGTACAGCAATGAAAAAATATCTGTGCTGCCTGCAAACTGGAGGCTGCGTTATTTTAATAAAGTGAATGAGGGAAAAAGCATTCTCATTGACAAGATAAGAAATGATGTGATTTATAGGAAGTTTAATCTTGCAGAAGAGACTTTTCCGTTTAAAAAGAAATTTCATATAATTTTCTGCAGGAATGTAATGATATATTTTGATGAACAGGCCAGAAAGAAGCTAATACAAAAATTCTATAATATTACGGAGTCCGGGGGCTATTTATTCATTGGACATTCAGAATCAATTAGCCGGGAGGATATAAAATATAAATATATTATGCCTGCTGTTTATAGAAAGGAATAAAAAAATGAATCCTAGAGAAAAAATCAAGGTTCTGGTGGTCGATGATTCGATAGTATTCAGGGAAGTGCTTTCAAGAGGGCTTTCCTCCGACCCTGCTATTGAAGTTGTTGCAAAAGCTGCGAACCCTTTTGATGCAAGAGATAAAATAATACAATATAAACCTGATGTTATGACTTGTGATATAGAGATGCCTAAAATGAATGGAATTGAGTTTATACAGCGGCTAATGCCTCAATATTCCTTGCCTGTTATTGTGGTCAGCACGATAAGTGAGGCGGTATTCGACGCTATGAATGCAGGTGCGGTTGATTTTGTTACAAAACCGGATATGAAATCGATGGGAACTGTTGAAAATTTCATAAGTGATATGATTTCTAAAATTAAGATTGCGGTTGTGTCTAGAGTGGGAGTGCATAATACAAATATTGCAGCCGCTAGAAAAATAGATAGAAAAGGCAGTGGGACCAGCATAAAAATAATTGCCATCGGTGCATCTACAGGAGGGACAGTGGCCTTACACAGTTTATTGAAGGCAATGCCCAATAATACCCCGGGAATAGTAATAACCCAGCACATACCTCCGGTTTTCTCCCGCATGTTTGCAGAAAGGCTTGATTCCTCCATATCACTGTCCGTCAAGGAAGCACAGACCGGTGATACTGTTGAAGAAGGCAAAGTGCTGATTGCCCCTGGAGACCATCATATGAGAGTAAAAAAGAGTGGAAGCTGTTATAAGGTGGAGTGTTATCCGGGAGAGAAGGTAAATGGGCATTGCCCCTCAGTAGATGTACTTTTTGAGTCTGTAGCCAGGGAAGCAAAGAATCAGTCTGTCGGAATTATTCTCACCGGAATGGGCTATGACGGCGCAAAGGGACTTTTATCCATGCGGAGAGCAGGGGCACAAACCATAGGCCAGGATAAAGACTCATGCGTAGTATACGGTATGCCGAAAGTTGCTTACGATATTGGAGCGGTAAAGTATCAATTACCGCTGAATACTATCCCGGATATGGTCGACACCATATTGAAGGAAAGAAGAAGCGAGTAAATGGTTGAATTAATTTTTAGAATTGCAAATGAAAAAAATCCAAAGATAGAGGCTCATTCAAGACGGGTAAGCCTGTTGTGTCAACGAACCGGCATTGCCATGGGATTAATCGAAGCAGAAATATGCAAGCTAAAAATCAGCGGTATGCTTCATGATATCGGCAAAATTGCTATAGACAACAGCATTCTGGATAAACCGGAAAAGCTTAACGGGCATGAGTGGGATGAAATAAAGCGTCATTCATATATCGGATACAGAATACTGAACAATGTACCGGGTATGAATGAGATTGCCGAATATGTACTATACCATCACGAAAGGCTTGATGGAACAGGCTATCCCATTGGGTTAAAGCAGGGAGAAATTCCTCTTTTGTCAAGAATAATAGCTGTGACGGATGCTTATGATGCGATGACTAGTGAAAGGCAATACAAGGCGGTTTTGAATAAGAATGCAGCTGTTGGAGAACTTGTCAAGCATAAAGGTACCCAATTCGACCCGGATATAGTTGATATTTTTATTGAAAAAGTGCTGAATAAATAATTCTATTAGATCAATAAGGGAATCAGTAAAATAATAGTTTTTATTAGGCAGTAAAGCATCATATAGCTGATGCCATATTAGAAAGATATAGGACTGGCTATTTTGAAAATAATTTGCTAAAATTAAACTAAAATAACCAGACTATTCTAATTGATTGGAGAGTATATGCAGACTTCTACATTGCTGTTGATTGCCTCACTTGGAGCTATTTTGGTATTACTAATGTTGTATGTATATATCATTACCTTTGAATACAGGCATTTTCTCGGTTTGTGGTTCATTGGCTGGGTTATTGTTGCCGTTAATTATAGCCTGGATGCTTTTTTTCCTGATTTACTAAGACAGAACCACACAATTTTCTTCTTTAGCCTGGTCTCATATTTCTATGCAAACCTTTTAATATCTCAGGGCACTTTAATATTCCTGAAAGCCAAAGTTAAAAAATCCCTGTTTCTAAGCATAGGGCTGGTTTGGTTGTTGTTTTTTATCTTTTTCTCAGCCCGGAATTGGCCGGATCTGCAGATGATTAAATTTACCAATTTATCAGTATTTGCTTTGTCCGCCTGGGTAGGCACAGCTATGATCAGGTCAGCCAAAAGGTACGGAAAACTTGCTCTTTTTCTGGGTTTGTTAAACATAGCCTGGGTTGCCAATACGGTTATTTTTTCTTATATTCTGGAGATACCCCAGATTGCTCCTTATATTGTTTCACAAATAATCCTGCTTTTAAACGCAATAGGGCTTATTCAGTTTTTTTTAAAAGAGCAAAGAAATGAGATTGAGCGGCGATCAGCACAAATAACCTACCTTACCTTCCATGACGAATTAACCGGATTGCATAATAGGGCTTATTTTGAAAAGAAAATACAAGAGCTGGCAAAGAATAATGACTGCCTGCCTGTCTCTTTGCTCATCGGAGATATGAACGGATTGAAATTCATTAATGATGTTTTTGGTCACCAAGAAGGGGACGAATGGCTTAAACGGATAGCTGTTATTATTCAGCAATGCTGCCGCCCAAATGATATTATTGCAAGGTGGGGCGGCGATGAGTTTGCTGTTATTATGCCGAATACGGACAAAGAAAAGGCTCTCGATATCGCACATAAAATAAATGCAGCATGTAAAAGCAATCAGGAGGAGGATACTTTTTTCAGTATATCCCTGGGTGTGGCAACTAAAAATGACAGCAGAACAGATTTGTCCAAGGTCTTAACTGAGGCTGAAGAATTAATGTACCAAAATAAGCTTATAGAAGGTAAGAAAACAAGGCTGGCTTTTGTTAAAGTATTAGGCAATTTGCTGCATAAAAAAGGCTATGAGCCCAAAGAACATATTGAAAGGCTGGCAGCTTTAGGTAAAGAATTTGCGGCAGTTCTTAACCTTTCAAGGGAAAACTGCAAATACCTCGTACAGGCTGCAAGCCTGCATGACATAGGCAAAATCGGCATACCTGAAGATATAGTCCTGAAAGAGTCCCAGCTTGATGAATCAGAATGGTCTATTATGAAAAAACATGTTGAAATCGGATATCGATTAGCCCAGATTTCCGGAGAATTTGCCCATTTATCCGGTGTAATTTTATATCACCATGAATGGTGGAACGGCCAGGGCTATCCTCATGGACTGAAAGGGGAAGATATTCCCCTTATGTCGCGAATTATATCCATTCTGCATGCTTTTGATGTCATGACACATCAGCAGCCTTATAAACCTGCCGGGACTGTAGACGAAGCCCTGCATGAACTTTCCGTGAATGCCGGAGCCCAGTTTGATCCCGCTTTAGTTCCTCTTTTTATTGATATGATAACTGCTAAAGGCTTAAGATAAACACACTTGATTTATATTCACTTATTTTTCTCCGGTTCGTAGGCGTCCTCTTCATAATCAAATTCTGTTTTTTTCCTGGTTGCCTTATTGGTAAAGCCTCTGTATGGGTTATTGCTTCTGCTTCCATGCTTCAGGCGGTCATAATAATCCTCTTCGTAATCAAAATCCTTTTTTATCGGTCCCTTTCTCCTATTACTCAAGATACCCAACTCCTTGCAATAAATATTATATCAAATATTAAAATTTAGTGATAGAATATTGATATATACTATGCTTAATGTACGGATAGCGTAAGACTGCCGGACTGTATGGTTTTAGAGGGGGTTAACATGAAAAGGGTACTTAGAATAATTATAATGGTTTTTATATTTACAGCCGTACTGGCACTTTGCGGGTTTGCAGAAGAAGCTCCGTACAAGGGTGCCAGCCCCTGGGCTGTACCGGAGCTTGATAAGGCAGCCGGATACGGACTGATTACAGACAGGATCAGGGATAATATGAATGTACCGATTACAAGGGAGGAATTTGCAGAAATTGCCGTAAGACTGTATGAAATAAAAACCGGAAAAGCAGCAGTATATTCTGATATGAATGTTTTTTCCGATACTGACAATCCGGAGGTATTAAAGGCTTACAGCTTGAAAATAGTTAACGACACAGACCTGCAAAAGAGGCTTTTTTCACCTGAGCTGTTCATTAACCGTGAACAGATGGCTGCAATGATGTACAGGACAATACAGGCAATTCCCCTGAATTTTCAATTCCCTGCAGGAAAAGGCGGGATATTTGCCGATGAAAATGAAGTATCCGATTGGGCTATAGAATCTGTTAAATTCATGACTGAGAATGGTTTTTTGAGGGGCGCCGGCGGAAGGATAAATCCCAAAGGTACCTGTACGAGGGAAATGGCTGTACTAATTGCGGCAAGGATATACGAAGCATACCTGTCTGCTGATAATGAGCCTGCTGAAGATGAGGGCACGGCAGGCAGCGGATCCGGCACAGGATCCTATGCCTGGGATCAGATAGTCATAAACGATACGGTAATATTCAGGGATAATTATCATATCAGGAGCAAGGATGGGTTCTATTATATTTTTATAGGGGCTGAAAGGTTCAAATATGCCTTTAAGCTGCCTTATGCCGGAAGCCATACCTATCCTGAGGTTGAAATTATCGGAGGCAGCATAACTGCCCAATGGAACAGCGGAGAGGATGTCGTACTGAAGGTGGAAATGCGGGAAGGCAGCACTGAAGCAATAGTCGGCGGTAAAAAAGTCGATGCCGGTATGGCTCCGTACATAATCGCCGGAAAGATGTATATTCCAATTAATCTCTTCATATCTGCCATGGAAATGGATGTGGAAACCAGCAGCAATGATGATACATTATTCATACAATACAAGGATAACTTTCCTGCAGAAATTCTTGCAGGCACCTGGTCAGATACAGGCACTGACCTGTTTGCAGCAATAAAGGATATAGAAAGCGGATCAGGGAACCTGCCGTCATATGCGACAGCATACAGGTTCAACAGTGACGGTACCTATGAACTGATAAAGGTCAGTGCAGCAGGTATCAACGACACCATAATCAAACAGAGGGGAAAATATAAGGTTATGGGGAATACAATCATGTACTATGATATATTTGAGACGATTTATAAAGGATCTCCCTTCAGCTTGAAATATGAGGACGAGCCAGTGGGCAGGTCCCATTATGAGTTTATCTTCAATTATGACTCCAAGGAGGGAATAGTTGAAATAGGAGGGTTCTGGCTTAACAGGATTTGATCGGCCATTCTATTGTAAAGCTGCCGGCATTATGATAGAATCAGAATTAATTGAACAGAGAAATAGTTCAGGTGCATAACTGCAGTTAATTTCCTGCAGAAGCTTAAAAGGGAAATGGGTGAAAGTCCCATGCGGTCCCGCCACTGTGAAGGTGAGTATCCTAGACACGCCACTGGAGTTACTCCGGGAAGGCTTAGGAATACGACGAACCGGAGCCAGGAGACCTGCCTGAATCAGAAGCTTACCTACGAGAGATAGGGAGGTGCTTGAACAGCATTTTTGTTCCTTCTATTCAGTAGAAGGAACTTTTTGTTTAACATGAATTATGGACTATGTTTAACGGGAGGTTTGTCATATGAAAAAGCTTATAATACTGTTAATTGCATGCATAACAATACTTGGCCTTTTTGGCTGCGCTGATTCTCGGCAGAATAAAGAGTTTGAGGATACGGCAATAATTGAAGTCACGGATATTAAAGGCAGGAGCATAGCACTGGATAAGATTCCTCAGAGAATAGTCTCACTGTCACCGTCCACTACAGAAATACTTTTTGCTCTTGGGGCAGGGGACAGGGTTGTCGGGGCAACCAACTACTGTGATTATCCTGAGGAAGCCAAGAAAGTTGAAAAAATAGGGGATTATGATGAGCCGAATATGGAGCTTATCAGGAAGGTACAGCCTGATGTTGTGCTGGCAGGTCATGTAAAGGAGGAAACTGCAGAGGCCCTTGAGAAGATGGGTATTCCCGTAATAATTACTGAAGCGGAAGACTTTGATACGATATATCACAGCATAAAACTCGTAGGCCAGGTAACCGGAACTGCTGCCGAGGCAGAAGCAATCGTAAACGGGATGAAGAGTAAAATAGCTGAAATACAAACAAAGTATAAAGATAAGGAAAAACCCAGGGTATTTTATTTGGTGTGGAAGGATCCTCTTTTTACAGCCGGCTCAAAAACCTTTATAAATGATGTTATAAAAGCTGCCGGAGGGATAAATGTTGCCGAAAAAGTTGAAGGTTGGGCAAATTACAGTGCGGAAGAGATGATAAAGGATAATCCGGATATGCTTATAGCTGCCCTCCACTCTACGGATGAAGGAATGACTAAGGAGGATCTGTCCGGGGACAGGTTATTCAGCCTCCTTGAATGCGTAAAGCAGGGAAAGGTACATATTATGCCGGATGATAACATAATATCCAGGCCGGGGCCAAGAATAGTACAGGCAATAGAAGATATGTCAAAGGTTTTGCATGGAGAATAATTGAGCCGGGCTGCAGTGCTTCGGGAGGTGAGTTTAACTGGATTATCAGATAAGTGTTGAAAAACTGAGCTTTAGCTATGATATTAAAAAGGTTCTTGATCAGGTGGATATGAATATCGGTAAAGGGTGTTTCTTTTGCATAGTGGGGCCTAACGGGTCGGGCAAAAGTACCCTTCTTAGAGTCATTTCAGCTGCTTTGAAGCCTCAGGAGGGTGATGTGTGTTTTGATGGCAGAAGCATCAATGATATTAAGCATCGTTCTATTGCCAGAATGGTTTCCTTTGTACCTCAGAATACCTCTCTTGAATTTGATTTCAAGGTTTCCGATGTTGTGCTTATGGGCAGGTATCCGTATATAAACAAGCTTAAGGGAGAGACCGGAAAAGATTTTGAGATCGCAGAAAAAGCTATGGAATATACAAATACAACACACCTGAAAGACAGGAGCTTTATGGAGCTTTCCGGGGGAGAGCGGCAAAGGGTGATTCTTGCACAAGCATTTGCGCAGGATACGGATATACTTATACTTGATGAACCGGTATCCCATCTGGATCTTCAGCACCAGGTGGAAATACTGAATCTAATAAAAAAGATGTGTGTTGACAGGAAGCTTACGGCAATTGCCGTACTGCACGATCTTAATCTGGCTTCCGCATACGGTGACTATATCGTAATGATGAAGGCTGGGATGATCATGCGGCAGGGAACCCCCTTCGAGACCCTGACTGCCGCCGGCATCAAGGAAATATTTGATACGGATGTATATGTTTCAGTCAGTCCTGTAGGAAACAAGCCTTACATATATGCCCTGACCAAACCCAATATAGATAAAATGGGGATACGGGTTCATGTCATATGCGGAGGGGGAAGCGGCAGCGATATAATAAGCAGGCTGTGCTCCGAAGGCTTTGACCTCAGCAGCGGTGTGCTGGCTATAGGCGACCTTGACTGGAAGATCTCAAAGGAAAATAATATGCAGATTGCTGAGGAGGTGCCTTTTGTGGGAATATCCGGGGAAGCCTATGCCCGAAATAAGGAGCTTGCCATGGCTGCCGATGCCATAGTGCTGACCGGATTGTATTTGGGCAAATCAAACCTTAAGAATCTTGAACTCCTGCTCGAAAAGGACATGGAAGGC
>Ga0208197_1002082_pt1 | contig 18335 bp, 18 predicted proteins | sample AD_JPNNA4_MetaG_FD_184444 | JGI IMG/M metagenome (GOLD analysis project Ga0208197, IMG submission 184444) | Active sludge microbial communities of municipal wastewater-treating anaerobic digesters from Japan - AD_JPNNA4_MetaG (SPAdes) (version 2) | ecosystem: Engineered > Bioreactor > Anaerobic...
TTTGGTCATTTTGTCCATTATTATACTTCTTTATGGACGAACGGATACAAAAAACAGGCTGTTTCACCTCTCTTTGGCGTTGGCTACGCCTCCGGATTTCTGAACGGGTTTACTCCGGAATATGTAATTTGTTAAAAGTTCGCAAAAATGCGAACAAAATTTGTTTTTATCTAAAATTTGTTCGTATATTTGCGAACAAATAAAAGAATAATGAGTTTATGAAAGAAGATTTTTCACAATATACGGAGAGTCAGAATGAGACGGCAAAGATAGCCAGTGCACTGGCACATCCAGCTCGGATCGCCATTCTCCAGTACATTATAGATAATGGCGGTTGCTGCTTTACAAACATCAACCATATTTTGCCTCTAGCCAAATCGACCACGTCCAGACATATTAAGGAACTTTTGGATGTAGGACTGATTATAAGCGATGACAATGCGGCTCGTCCGAAATATTGTATTAACAAAGAGATGACGGCACAGGCTAGAAACCTTTTCGCCTTAGTGTTAAACTGCAATTGTACTAACAAAGAAAATTATGAAGAGAAACAGGAATAGAATAAAACAGTTATCCATCATAGCGCTGATGTCTGTTGCTATGGTCTCTTGTACCCCAAAAGGTAAGAAAATAAAAGTGATTAATGAAGAAACAAGTATTAACCAAATAAATAATAAGAGTATGAGTGCAATAGAAATGAATAAAGCTATGTTCTTAGAGAAGGTAGCAAATTATGAGACTAATCCCTCAGAGTTCAAATATCTTGGCGACAAGCCAGCTATCATCGATTTCTACGCTACTTGGTGTGGACCTTGTAAGGCAATGTCTCCGGTAATTGATGAGATGGCAGAGAAGTATGGCGATAAGTTGGTCGTTTACAAGATAGATGTTGATAAGGAAGGTGAACTGGCAGGACTTTTCCATGTACAGTCTATTCCGACATTGCTTTTCATTCCGATGAATGGTCAGCCTCAGATAAGTGTGGGTGCTATCAGTAAGGCGAATTTGCAGGATGCAGTGACTTCAGTTTTAGGATTGAAGTAAGAGAGAGAAGGTTGAACATAACGAACGCGAAAGTTTAGATTAATGTCGAAATTTAAAGCTCAAATTGAAAATGGTAGATGTGTGGCCTGCGGGGTATGTGAAAAGACATGCCCACGCGAGGCCATTCGCATTTATAAGGGTTGTTATGCAGATGTAAACGATGCCCTTTGTATTGGTTGCGGACTCTGTGCTAAGGCTTGTCCGGCAGCTATTATAACCCGTGTTGAACGAATAAAAGAGGAGGAGAGAGATTGAAACAAATTAAAAAAAAGAGATGGAGCGATTACTTATGGATTGTTTCGTCTACCTATTTCATCCTAGGTTTCTTTAGTATAGCATACGCTTGGGTGGGACTGCTTTGCCTAGGCACTGCGTTGATAGTATCCATTGCCGGAGGCGGTAAAATATGGTGCAACAGCTACTGCGGACGAGGTCAGATTTTTATGCATGTGGGCAATACGTTCCACCTTACCCGTCGGGCCGCACCGCCAAGATGGCTCTCGTCGAAGTGTTTCCGCAACACATTTTTAGCCATTTTCCTACTAACGTTTGCTGAAGTCATCTATGTTACGGTTCTTGTGGCTCAGGGCCTACAAGATATGCATCAGACCATACATTTGTTCTGGACCTTCGATGTGCCTTGGAATTGGACCTATACGGAAGCCATATCGCCCGTGCATGCTCAGTTTGCTTTTGGCCTTTACGGCTTGATGCTTACATCGCTTATCATCGGCATCGTTCTCACCATCGTCTATCGTCCGCGTACGTGGTGCGTATTCTGCCCCATGGGAAACATCACACAGATGATTAGCAAAGCGAAGGCGAAGGAGTAGTTTTATGATTGATTATCCGCAATTATCCGTAAAAGGAATTGACTACTCCATTGAATTTTTGCTCAAAAACAAGCTTATTTAACGGGAAAATAATGAGCAACCGACTAGCCGCGAAGGCGGCTGCATAATAATAGCCGCGGACGAAGTCCGTGGTTATCAGCGCAATGATTAGACAATATTTGTAGTGCCGAACAGGTACTACATAGATAATCAACAAACTTCGAGATTGAAATAAATGTCGAAGTTTGAATAAAAAACAGGACTCACAAACTATATCATTTTATCACAAAATCTCTTTAAAATATTCCGGCTTGTGGAAACTGATTTTTTCTGTCGGGATAGGGAAGAGGGAAACATAATAGACTTTGTGCAGACGTTTGCCGTATTTGTAAATGTTTCCGAGATAATCCGTGCGGTTTCCGTCGTCGTTGAGATGAGGCAGATGTTTGAATGGAATCACTAGGCTGAGCGTCCATTCTTTATAACCGATGGTGGTGTCGAAAGGTGTGGTGCCTAGGCTGGCAAACCTGTCGATAGAGTGGAGCGTATCGGTGCTGCTTTGTCTGAGCCTGGTTTTCTGTAGCCGATGTAGAGCGTTCCGATGCAGTTACATTCAATGTTGTAATAACCCGAATCCTCGGGAGCTTTGATGAAACACTCCATGCAGGCATCCTTGTAAACTTCGCCTCCGTCTGTGTTTTCCAGACCGCAGGTCGAATATTCAGCCACATGGTAATCTATCACGAGCGCATCTTTTGTCCTTGAAATTCTGACCTTAGCCATTGGTGCACTGTCGTCATTAGCCACCCAGTTGAAACATTCCAGAGCTTTGTATTCTATGCCTTGTTTGTCCATCCAAGAGGCTGCATCCTTGACATTTAACTGTTGATTATTTTCGCTATTATTAGAACAAGAAACCGTCGTCATAACTCCAAAGTAAAATAAATAATAAGGAATGTTTTTTCATGTTTTTGTTAGACCGTATTGATCATTTTAATTCAGAAATTACACCTGTGCAAAAATAAAATAATTTTGACAATTCGTGATGAAGAGTTTGTGGTCGATTAAAGAGCGATTATCGTTATTCAAAAGATATCGTTTACAATACCTTCCCATGGCCATCGCCAACGGAAGCGCAGAAGGCGAAGATAGAGCAGACGGCACAAGCCATATTGGATGCGCGTGCTCTTTATCCAGACTCTTCGCTTGCCGACCTTTACGACGAGGTGACCATGCCGCCCGAGCTTCGCAAGGCGCACCAGGCCAACGACCGTGCCGTAATGGAGGCCTACGGTTTCCCTCTCAAAAACTTCAGCGAAAGCGACTGCGTTGCCGCCCTCATGAAGATGTACGAGGAATTGACGAAATAGGGGAGAATACAACACAAAAAACGTCTTATCTAACTCTCTCTACAATTGCATATTTCGCGGTTTTTCTCTATCTTCGCAAAAAATTTATAAATTAGATGAAGAATATCCGCAATTTTTGCATTATTGCTCATATTGATCACGGAAAGAGTACGTTAGCAGACCGTTTGCTGGAACTTACTAAAACAGTGACAGGTAAGGATTTACAAGCTCAGGTACTCGACAACATGGATTTGGAACGTGAACGTGGTATAACGATCAAGAGTCACGCCATCCAGATGGACTACAACTACAATGGTGAGAAATATACTCTCAATCTTATTGATACTCCGGGACACGTGGACTTCTCTTACGAGGTTTCCCGTTCCATCGCTGCTTGTGAGGGCGCTCTTTTGGTAGTCGACGCTTCGCAAGGTATTCAGGCTCAGACAATCTCCAATCTTTATATGGCCATTGAACATGATTTGGAAATCATTCCGATCTTGAACAAAATAGACCTTCCTGGTGCTATGCCAGAAGAGGTGGAGGACCAGATAATCGATCTTCTTGGTTGTAAACGCGAGGACATTATCCGCGCCAGCGGTAAGACAGGCGATGGTGTGGATCTTATCCTGAAAGCCATTGTAGAGCGTATCAAACCACCAGTTGGTGATCCTGACGCTCCGTTGCAGTGTTTGATTTTCGACTCTGTTTTCAATTCATTCCGTGGTATCATTGCCTATTTCAAGGTGGTGAACGGTACGATGAAGAGCGGCGATTTGGTCAAGTTTGCTGCAACAGGCAAGGAGTATTTAGCCGATGAAATCGGTATTCTACGTCTGGATATGGAACCTCGTAAGTCTATCTCGGCAGGAAATGTGGGATACATCATATCAGGTATCAAAACCTCGCGCGAGGTAAAGGTGGGTGATACCATTACACATGTTCAGCGTCCTTGTGAGAAGGCTATCGCCGGATTCGAGGAGGTGAAGCCAATGGTCTTCGCGGGAGTTTATCCTATCGAGACAGAGGATTTTGAGAACCTTCGTGCTTCCATCGAGAAGTTGCAGTTGAACGATGCTTCGTTGACATTCCAACCTGAGTCTTCTTTGGCTTTGGGTTTTGGTTTCCGTTGCGGATTCTTGGGAATGCTCCACATGGAGATCATTCAGGAGCGTTTGGACCGTGAGTTCAACATGGACGTTATCACAACAGTTCCGAACGTTCAGTACCGTGTCTACACGAAGAAAGGTGATATCGTTGAGGTGCATAACCCCTCTGGACTTCCAGATCAGACTTTGATTGATAAAATTGAAGAGCCTTATATCAGGGCTTCCGTCATAACTTCAACAGATTATATCGGTTCAATCATGACTCTCTGCTTGGGCAAGAGAGGTGAGTTGGTGAAACAGGATTACATTTCAGGTAATCGTGTGGAGTTGATCTACAACATGCCGCTTGCAGAGATTGTGTTCGACTTTTACGACCGTCTGAAGAGTATCTCTAAGGGATATGCTTCGTTCGATTACCATCCGGAAGGTATGCGTGAGTCTAAACTTGTGAAGTTGGATGTCCTGTTGAACGGTGAGCCAGTGGATGCTTTGTCTACATTGACGCACATCGACAATGCTTACGGTTTAGGTAAACACATGTGCGAGAAGTTGAAGGAGTTGATTCCAAGACAGCAGTTCGATATTGCCATTCAGGCAGCTATCGGTGCGAAAGTCATCTCTCGTGAAACAATAAAAGCTGTACGTAAAGATGTGACCGCTAAGTGTTATGGAGGTGATATCTCCCGTAAACGTAAGCTTTTAGAGAAGCAGAAACAAGGAAAGAAGAGGATGAAACAGATTGGTTCTGTGGAAGTTCCGCAAAAAGCATTCCTTGAAGTCTTGAAATTGGATTAATATTTGTTTTTCAGATAGCTTCCATCAAAAATATTTGGTGGAAGTTTTTTTTAAGATTTGCTATCATTTTTTTGGAGATATATTTTATAAGTTAGCACATATTATTGTTTGAAGTATAAATGTATAAATGTTAAGTTATGGAAACGAAGAAAATTTTAGCGAGGAGCTGTTTATTTTGGTTTAGTCTATTCTTTATTTTGGGAATAGGAACGGTTAATTCTCAGAATAACTTTGTGAGAGTTAATCAGATAGGTTATTATGCCAATGCTCCTAAAATTGCTATCTTGGCAAATATGGACGCTGTCGACTATGAAATTAGAGATGTCTCTACGCGAGAAGTGGTCTTTCATGGAAATGTGGCAGACGGTGCACATTGGAGACAGTCTGGCGAAAAACTTCAGGTGGTCGATTTCTCTGATTTTAAAAAGCCAGGTAAGTATTTCATCAAGAGTTCTACTGAACAGTCTTATCCTTTTGAAATCAAAGATTCAGCTTTGTTTGACCAACTTTCTGTCTGGTCGTTGAAGGCCTTTTATTTGTGGCGTGCTTCAACGGAGATAAAGCCGGAGTATGCTACCTTCGGAAAAACGGTCTATTCCCGTGCGTTGGGTCATCCTGATGATGTGGTTTATATTCATGTCTCTGCAGCGACAGAAAAGCGTCATGTAGAGTCGGAAGTTTCTGCACCAAAGGGCTGGTACGATGCGGGCGATTATAACAAATACGTTGTTAATGCAGGTATCTCATTCCATTCATTGGCATTGGCTTATGAGATGTATCCCGATTACTATAAGCGTCTGAATCTGAATATTCCTGAAAGCGGGAATGGTGTTCCTGACATCTTGAACGAGATGAAGTGGGAGTTGGATTGGCTTTTCAACATGCAGGATGAAGACGGAAGCGTCTACACGAAACTTACTACTTTGAAGTTTTCGAAGATGGTGATGCCAGCTCATGATAAGGCAGACCGTTATATGGTAGGTAAGTCAACGCCTGCAGCTTTGAATTTTGCTGCTATGATGGCCATGGCTTCCCGTATTTATGCAAAGTACGATTCTATCTTTCCAGGTCTGTCTGCCAAAGCCTTGACGGCTGCCGAGAAGTCGTGGAACTGGGCTGTGAAACATCCGAAGATGGAGTATACTAATCCGAAGGATGTGAGGACAGGAGAGTATGGCGATGGGGAATTCTCTGATGAGTTTTTCTGGGCAGCATCAGAGCTCTTCATTACAACAAAGAACGTGAAGTATTTCAATGAGTTGCAGTTCTATCAGAAGTTTGATACTCCGTCATGGCGATTTGTTAACTCTTTGGGCATAATGTCGTTGGCATTGCACAAGAAGGAGTTAGAGTCGTTGGTTGATGTCTCTCAGATTGACAATCGTTTCAGAAGTTTATCTGAAAACATTTATAAGCAATATGTTTATTCTCCAAGCCGCGTACCTATCAGCAAGTACGAATGGGGTAGTAACAGTGTGATTGCGCAGAACGGAACCATCTTGGGATTGGCCTATTTCCTGACCAACGAAACCCGTTACCGTGACGGAATGTTGTCTTCTTTCGATTATTTGTTGGGAACCAATCCTACAGATTACTGTTTCGTGACGAGATTTGGTTCTCATTATCCTCGGAATCTGCATGATCGTCGTTCATCAGCCTGCGGCATTGCAGAACCTATGCCAGGTTATTTGGTAGGAGGTGCCAATCCTGAAAATGTGGCCGACTGTGGCCGAAGGAACTATCCCTCATCACAGCCCGCGCGCTGTTATTTGGACAAGGACTGTAGTTTTTCGACCAATGAGATTGCCATCAACTGGAACGCACCGTTTGCTTTGTTGGTGGGAATGGTTGAAAATACATTTGGAAAAAAATAAATAGAGACCACATATTACCTATTGTAGAACGCTTTGCCTTGATGGTACGGCGTTCTTTTGTTTGTTGCAGAGCAACTCTCCGATCGGGAGGGTAAGTTTTTAACTCATCAATATAGATGCAACGATATCACTATCACTATCAATGTAACACCATTTCCCTAGGTTTTGTTACACTCACGTAGGGCTAAGAATGGTGCAGCCCTGCCGATTTAGTGCTCAAAACTTGGATCTGAAAATCTCTATCTTTAGTATTACAAAACGAGATGCCGTTCTTTAATCTGCTACAGCCGACCCCGAAGGTGGTCGAATATTTGTAGTAAAAGGTTGATTGGTTGAGCCCCGACCCTGAAGGGTAGGGTGCTCAAAATTTGGTTTTAAAACATGATGGTTTTGTTGATAATTGATTGAATTATATGTGCTTACAGAGACGATGTGGTACATCGTCTCTACGGTAGACACCCAATTTTTCAAGATGGAAGGGTCTCTGAGCTGGTACATATAATTAGTTTATAATTCCTTTTTTTCAATAAAAGATTGCTAATTTTGAACCGTTTGGCAATCACGTTATCATGACCACAACATACGTAACAAAGAAGAATTCTATCGCATTGCATCTTACATAGAAAACAACGTAAACAATTGGTCTAACGATTGCTTTTTTCAAGATGAAAAATGAAAGCATCATTCGTTCGGAGACCCTCCACGTCTGACATTTAGATGTCTATTGTAGAGACGATGTACCACATCGTCTTCTTAATTATATAAAAATCAATTAATTGCAATTGAACGGACTACATCTGCGGCTATTATAATGCAGCCGCCTTCGCGGCTAATCGGTTGCTCAACATTTTCCCGTTAAACAACCTTTTTTAGCAAGATTTTAAATAGAATTTTGAGCACCCTACCTGCCGAGTCGGTGCAACGCCGAAGGGCTTCTCTTTAATATCTGACTTTGAATTTGTTGCCGCTTTTATGGTTGTCGTAGCTCATTTGTTGTTTTCTAAGTAGCTTTATAATTGAATCTTTGTCACTTTCTCCGAAAGTTCATAACTTTACACTATTATTTATCGGATTATAAGTACACTAAAAATATGCGAAAGTTAGGAGTCTTGGATTTGAATAGAATCTCGACAGATGAGTTTAAAAAGGTGGATAAAATGCCTTTGGTGGTCGTTTTGGATAACGTCAGGAGTCTTTATAATGTTGGTTCTGTTTTCAGAACATCAGACGCTTTCCTGGTCAATTCCATCTATCTCTGTGGCATAACTTCCGTTCCGCCTAATGCTGAGATTCATAAGACGGCTTTGGGCGCTGAGTTTTCTGTCGACTGGAAATATTTTGAGCGTACGCAGGATGCAGTTGAGGCTTTGAAAGCCGAAGGATATTTCGTCTATTCCGTTGAGCAGGTCGAGGGCAGTGTGATGTTGCCCGAACTGAAACTGGAGGAGGGTAAGAAATATGCCGTAGTGATGGGCAATGAGGTGAAAGGAGTTCAGCAGGAGGTGGTCGACATGAGCGACGGCTGCATTGAGCTTCCTCAATATGGAACCAAACACTCATTAAATGTCTCTGTCACAACCGGCATTGTCATTTGGAATTTTTTCACACAGATTGGACATAAATAGAATTTCATTTATAAAAAGATAAAACAAGGCTATGTTTCTTGATACATGGCCTTTCCTTTTTTCTTGGAAAAAGCTTAACTTTACATTCAATTAAATGATTTGCAATATGAAGAAAAATCTAATACTTATTTTAATTATTTTGGTCATTGCGTTTTTCATTGGCTACACCTTTTGTGCTGATGGAGTGAAAGAGACAGAGAATGAATCACGAAACGGAGATCAGAACATTCCTACAAAAACCGGCGTAAAGGCAGAAAAATTGCTCTCTACATCAACGAGTTGGGATGGTATCAAACTGTCTTATCCAACTGATTCGGCAGTGATTTCTGTGGTACGTTATACCATACCGCCTAAGCGCATGTTGGGTGTACATTATCACTCTATTATCAATGGCGGATTGTTGATTAAGGGGGATCTTACAATTGTACGTGAAAGTGATCGCAAGGACACCACACTTCATGCCGGACAAGCCTTTGTAGAGATGGTAAATACTTGGCACCATGGCGAAAATAATGGAAAGGATACTGTTGATTTGGTGATGTGTTATTTGGGTACGAAGGGTTCTCTCTTCAGTGATAATCATAATATGCCAGCTGAATATAAAAATCAAGTAATGCCCGAGGGTTACTCCAATGAAGGTATTAAGGCAGAAAAAATACTCGAAACAACAACGAGTTGGGATGAGGTGAAGTTGCCGCTTTTTCCTACGTCAGATCCCGTTATCGAGTTGGTGCGTTACACAGTTCCTGCTCATCAGAAATTGGCTCCCCACTACCATAAAGTCCATAATATGGGATGTTTGTTGAATGGAGAACTGACCGTATTGAGCGAGGATGGTAAAAAGAGGTTGGTATTGCACAAAGGCGATGCGCTAGAGGAGATGATCGGAACTATGCACCATGGTGAGAACAATGGTTCCGAAACTGTAGATCTTATCATGATGTATGCAGGTTACCCCAATTATGAATTAAGTTACAGCAAATAGAAGAATTGTGGGTTTACTTCTGTTTTTCCCTCCATTTCTTCCCTTGGTAGGTGTCTCTCTCAACCATTCTCTTCTCTAGTTTTGCAGTGAATTCGTAGTTCTTTAATCCCCAGTTGGGTTCAATGCGCAGCTCTTGCGGTGATTGAGAAACAAAGCGTTCGATGACGAAATCGGGATTTAACCTTTCTGTAAAGTCAATGGCCATATCGATGTATTCATCGGCCGTATAGATGTGAAACCATTCGGGATGCGTCTCGTATTGTTGAGCCATCTTCGTGCCTTTTATGATCTGCAACTGGTGCAGTTTGATAGTAGTTAGCGGCAGCTGGGAGATGGTTGTAGCATGCTCCAGAATTTCTTCCTGGCTCTCTTGAGGTAATCCTAATATAAGGTGTGCACAGGTGTTGAGGCCTCGTTTGGCACTTTCTTCAATGGCTTTTACGGCTGAAGTGTAGTTGTGCCCACGGTTAATCAGGGTCAGGGTTTTTTCTAGCGTCGATTCCAAACCGTATTCAATCATCACATAGTGATTCTTTGAAAGCTCACTCAGATAGTTGAGCAGCTCAATGCTCACACAATCCGGACGGGTGCCGATCACGATGCCGTAAACGTCAGGCAAGGTAAGAGCCTCTTCGTATTTCCGTTTTAAATTCTCAAATGAGCCGTATGTGTTGGTGTAAGCCTGAAAATAGGCCAAGTATTTCTGACCTTCGTATTTTTTGAAAAAATCCATGCCCTCCTGCATCTGTTGGGTGATGGATTTGTCGGGTTTGCAGTATTCTGGATTGAAAGTCTGATTATTACAATAGGTACAACCGCCAACGCCAATACTTCCGTCTCTGTTAGGACAGGAGAAACCAGCATTGATGGATATCTTCTGAACTTTCTCAGGAAATATCTTTTTTAGATAAGAAGCATAATCGTTATATCTCTTTTCTAAAACCGCCATATTGCAAAATCAAAGAGTTTATGAATTGATATGCAATTATACAGAAAAAAAAGATTTGTTCACACGTTTTTTTTGAACGAAAATTTAAGAAAGCCGATTTTTAGTGCTATATTTAACATCAATAATACAAAGGCATAACAGAAGATTCGAAAAGCAATTCTATTTATTTGAATACTTGGTAAAACTTTATTTCTGTGATTGTATTTGATAATATAATAGTGGTTGAATTACATAACTTTTAACTCTAAAATTAATATCTATGTTGACAAAGGAAGATTCGGAATGTCTTGCCCAAAAGGGCATTAGTGTGGAAAAATTGGAAGAGCAGTTGAAGCGATTCCGAGATGGTTTCCCATTCCTAAAAGTATATCGTCCGGCTGTTCTTGGTGATGGTATTATTCATATTGAAGAATCGGATAAATCTTTTTATATTGACAAATGGGCTTCTTATTTGAATGGGAAGGTAAATATAGTGAAGTTTGTGCCAGCCTCTGGAGCTGCCAGTCGTATGTTCAAAACTTTGTTTGAGTTTTTGGATTTGGACAATGGCGTTTTGTTCCGAGAATCAGATTTGAAGTTTTTCGGTGAGATAGAGAAATTTGCCTTTTTCGAAGGCTTGAATGATAAATGTATCGAGCGTGAGGGTAAAGGTGTCTTAGATCTTAAAAAAGAAGGCAGATACAAGGCTATAGTAACAAACCTTTTGGATTCTAAAGGTTTGAATTACGGAATGCTACCAAAGGGACTTTTACTTTTCCATAAATATCAGAATAGTTTCCGTACACCTTTTGAGGAGCATTTGGTGGAAGGTGCCCTTTATGCAAAGAATGGTGAGGGCGTGGTTAATCTTCATTTTACTGTTTCTCCTGAACATCTGAAGTTGTTCCAAAGTATTTGTAGTCTGAAATTGGAAGAACATTCGTTTGCATACGGAACTAAATTCAATGTTGATTTTTCTGTGCAGAAATCTTCTACTGATACGGTGGCTGTGGATAAGGATAACCATCTGTTTAAAATAAATGGTTCGTTGGTATTCCGTCCTGGAGGACACGGTGCATTAATAGAAAATTTGAACGAAATAGAGGCTGACGTTATCTTTATAAAGAACATTGATAATGTGGTGCCAGATTCATATAAACAACCTACCATAGAGTATAAGACTTTATTGGCTGGTATGTTAGTGGATATTCAGCAGCAGATATTTGATTATCAGAGATTGTTGGAAGAGACGGATCCTTCTGTTGAATTGATCAATGAGATGCTCGATTTCTGTAAGACGAAGTTGTATGTCTTCAGTGATGAGGTTGATTCCTATTCTAAAGAACGGAAAATAGCTTATTTGAAACGTATGTTCAACAGACCTATACGTGTCTGTGGAATGGTGAAGAATGAGGGTGAACCTGGAGGAGGTCCGTTCCTTTGTATGAATCAGGACGGAACGCGTTCTCTTCAGATTTTGGAGAGCTCTCAATTTGATAAGGATGACGAGGAACAACACTTGATCTTAAAGAAATCTGCATATTTCAATCCGGTTGATTTGGTCTGTGCCGTTAAAAACTATAAGGGAGAAAAGTATGATTTGAGAAAGTTTGTAGACCAGAACACAGGCTTTATTTCATTGAAATCGAAGGATGGTAAGGAGTTGAAGGCATTGGAGTTGCCTGGCCTTTGGAATGGTGCTATGTCTGATTGGAATACTGTCTTTGTAGAAGTTCCAATTGAGACTTTTAATCCAGTAAAGGTTCTTAACGATCTGTTGCGTAAGGAGCATCAAGGTAGATAATTCAATCATCTATCATAAAGAGAATAGGAGAGGTTGTGTCGATTGGTACAACCTCTTTTTGTTTATATCTGTCTAATTTGTGGTGGTTATTTGGGATGAAGAGAAAAAGTCCGTAAACAGTTTTTACCACGAATTGTTTTAGGTCAACTAAAATCAGGAAACGACATGTACCTGATCCGTTAAAATACGCTGAGTTTTGTATTGCCTAGAACGAAAAAAGGCCGTATCGCCATGATACAGCCTTTCTCCTTATATGAAGTCAGATGATTAATACTCTGTCTTGTCCGTCTTTTCTTCCCAACGCTTGAATGCCTTTACAGCTTCGTCTCTCAACATCTGTACGCGCGGCATATTGCGTTTTTCTTGGGGCTTATCCAACTCTTCGTAGATAAAAGCGTCGTCGAAACCGATCTTTGCTGCGTCATTCTTATCGTTGGCGTAGTAAAAATGGTCGATATGAGCCCAATACATAGCTGATAAGCACATCGGACAAGGTTCGCATGAAGCGTACAGCTCACAGCCCGAAAGGTCGAATGTGTTGAGTTTCTGGCAAGCTTCGCGGATAGCCATCACCTCGGCATGAGCGGTAGGGTCGTTGTGCAGTGTTACGCGGTTAGCGGCGGCTGCTACAATCTCACCATCCTTTACGATGACAGCTCCAAAAGGCCCCCCCCCTTCTTCTATGCTCTTCTTGGACAAATCAATGGCCAGACGCATATACTCTTTTTGTTTTTCATTCGGCGTTGTTATCATCTTCTGTATCGGCTTTCATCGGTTTGTCGTCTATATATTTACCGTCTTTGATGTTCTTTGTGACTTTAACCAAAGATTCAATCGTATATTCGACATCCTCTTGTGTATGCAATAGGGTTGGAATCAATCGAATCATAATCTTATTTTGCTGGATGTATGGGTAGATGATGTGTACACAGAAGATATTGAAACTCTCTCTGAGGTCAACCATCATGTGCACAGCCTCCTGCATATTTCTTACGGAGATATAAACTGGTGTTACGGGAGATTCTGTCTCACCGATATCCAATCCTGCCTTACGTAATCCTTTCTGCAAAGAAGAAACCACATCCCACAATTTTTTTCTAAGGCCTGGATTCTCTTTGATGTAGTTCAAACGGTTCATGGCACTGGCTATGAAAGCCATAGGCAAAGCTTCTGAGAAGGTTTGTGAACGCATGTTGTAGCGTAGGTAGTTGATCACAGATTCCTTTCCTGCAACAAATCCGCCCATCAAACCTAGAGATTTACCGAATGTTCCTACCTGAAGGTCTATTTTATCCTGAACACCAAGGTGCTCGGCTGCGCCCATTCCGTGATGACCCATAGTTCCGAAACCATGAGCATCTTCAACCAATATTCTGAAGTCATATTTCTCTTTCAAGGCGACAATCTTGTCAAGAGGAGCGAGTTTACCAGAAATGCCAATAACACCTTCGGTTACCAGCAATACGCCTCCGTCGTTTTCCTTTGCATATTCGCAAGCTTTCTTCAGTTGGTTCTCTATGTTCTCGATATTGTTCTGCTGAAATATGAATCTTTTGGTTGTGTGCATACGTATACCGTCATGGATGCTGGCATGAATGTCAGCATTGTAAAGAATGACGTCGTCTCGTCCGCACAAACAATCTATGATGGAAACCATTCCCTGATAGAAGGAGTTAAGCACGAAGGCGTCCTCTTTCTGAAGGAAGTCTGCAATTTCGCTTTCCAATTGTTCATGGAGTGTTGTTTGCCCTGTCATCAATCGCGAACCCATAGGGTTGGAGAATCCGTATTTTTTGGTAGCCTCGACATCGAATTTCTTGATTTCTTCGTTGCTGGCTAATCCGAAATAGTTGTTGATGCTCCAATTGAGAACATCTCTGCCCCTGAATTTCATCTTTGGACCAATTTCACCTTCTAGTTTTGGAAACATAAAATATCCGTGTCCTTGTTTGCTCCATTGTCCAAGAACGCCTGGATTATTCTGTATTCTTTTAAATATATCCATGATATATTATTGTTTGAATCAATTCTTAGTTAAATGCTTTGTTAAGCACGTGAAAATAGAACGCGTTAAAGCTATAATAAGTATATGGAATAATGCTTTTTTGTATTAACATTAGTCAAATATCTGCTCTACTGCATTTTCGTCAGTCTTCTCTTCCTCTGTTATTATACCACACTTATAGTCTTTTTTTACATTGAATGGTTGAGTGCGGGAGTAGCCTAAACTGTCGTTAGCAAAAACCTTGTTCATGTATTTACCCCAAATTGGAAGTGCGGTTGCTGAGCCTTGTCCGTTTCTTAAGTTGTCAAAGTGGATATCACGGTCTTCTCCACCAACCCAAACGCCAGTGATCAGGTTAGGAACGAATCCCATGAACCAACCGTCCGAGTTGTTTTGTGTTGTACCAGTCTTTCCTGCAACAGGAGTTTGCCATTCGATATGATAATCGTAGCTTCGTGTACGAAGACGAAGACCTGTACCGCCATCGATTACACCTCTCAACAAGGAGATCATTTTTTCTGCCGTCTCTTCGCTGAAAATCTCATTCATTTGAGGTACGAATGTAGAGATGACGTTTCCGTTATTGTCTTCAATTCGTGTTACGTAAAGAGGCTCCGTCTGGATTCCTTTGTTTGCAAATGCTGTGTAACCACCAACCATTTCGCTGATAGAGATGTCTGCAATTCCCAAACATAGGGCGGGAACTGGATCTATTTTATTCTTAATACCAAATGAGTGTAAAAGCTTTGCAAAACTCTCTGGCCCGAATTGTTTGATCAAGTAAGCAGAAATCCAGTTGTTGGATGTTTGAAGACCACGTCTTACGGTAATCATCTTTCCTACCTCTTTCTTTCCAGCTTCTCCATAAGGTACGTTCTTTGGTTGCCAAACACCGCCGTCAGGAGTTGGAATCTGAGGCTGGACATTAGGAACCATATCGCAAGGAGACATGCCTTGTTCCATTGCCAATGCGTAAAGGAATGGTTTGATGGTTGATCCTACCTGACGTCTACCTACGCTAGCCATGTCATATTGGAAGAAGTTGAAGTCTGCTCCTCCTACGTAAGCTTTCACATGTCCGTTGAATGGATCGATAGACATCAGTCCAGAACGTAAGAATGATTTTATATAACGGATGGAGTCCATCGGAGAGAGTGACGTATCCCTGCTGCCACCTTGCCAAGAGAATACTTTCATGGAAACTGGTGTGTCAAATGCAGTCTTTATCTCTTTCTCAGAAGCTCCTGTTTTTTTTATGTATCTGTAACGGTCGCTCAATCTCATTGCACGAGCCATGATAGAGTCTACCTGCGCTTGAGTTGATTGATTTGAGAATGGCGCTTTTTTGTTTCTTTGGCTCTTTTTCTCCTTAAAGAATAGAGGTTGAAGGTAACCGCCCAAATACTCTCTGACAGCCTCTTCAGCATAACTTTGCATACGGGAATCGATGGTGGTGTAAATCTTTAAGCCATCTGTATACAGGTCGTAATGACTTCCGTCTGGCTTTGTGTTTTTGTTACACCATCCATAAAGAGGGTTTGTAGCCCAAGCTAGAGAGTCCTCGTAATATTTTTGGTCCATCCATTTGGGATAGTTCTTTCGGATAGGTTCGTTAGCCGTCATTATTTTTCGAAGTTGCTCTCTGAAATAAGGAGCCAAACCTAATTTGTGGTCTACCTTTTGGTAGTTGAGTTTCATCTCTATCTTTTGGATAGAATCTCTTTGGGTTTCTGTAATGAATCCGCTTTCGCAAAGTTTGCCGATAACAACATCACGACGGCCTTTACAACGGTCATAGTTCTCTTTTTTTACCGGGTTGAAATAGGCAGGGTTCTTACACATACCAACGAGTAGGGCAGCCTCTTCGATTTTTAATTTTTCAGGAGATGTGCTGAAATATACTTGAGAAGCAGATTTAATGCCTACGGCGTTATTCAAAAAGTCGAATTTGTTGAAATACATGGAGATAATCTCATTTTTGGTATAGTATTTCTCCAATTTCGAAGCGATTACCCATTCGATAGGTTTCTGGATGGCTCTCTCAAAGAAGTTGTCTGCTTTAGGAGAGTAAAGCTGTTTTGCTAATTGCTGGGTGATGGTACTACCTCCTCCTGCATTTTTTTGTTGGAAGATGATGGATTTGACCATTACACGGGCAAGAGCCTTGCCGTCAATTCCTGAATGTTCTCTGTAACGGGAATCTTCGGTAGAAATCAATGAATTGACAAGGTTAGGAGAAAGCTCTTCGTAAGGTACGAATACACGGTTCTCTTTGCTTTGGAAGTAACGACCCAATACCTTGTTGTCGCTCGAATAAATCTCGGTTGCGAATTTATTTTTAGGATTCTGTAATTCTTCGATAGGAGGTAAATAACCGATTTTACCGTTAGCTATCATAACGAATATTATGTAGATAGATAGAATTCCTAAAAAGAATAATATCCATAATCCGATTAATATCTTTTTCGTTGTACTAAACTTACCTAGTTTTCCCATTATTAGTTGAAATGTTTTAAAAATCAAAAGCAAAATTAAACTTTTTATTTCTTCTTCGCAAAACCTGCCATTATTAATTATTCCTACTTTTCATTGTGGTTGAATTTTATGTCGTATTTTTGTGCCCGAAATAGGAATCTTGGATTCTGTTGATGAAGAATTCTCCATTAATTTAAATGAATATTTAGATGCTCGAGATTTTTAAGTTGGTTTTACAGTTGATTCGTTCTCCTCGTGAAGCGTGGAAGGATATTATTGCTGCTGATAAAGATGTAAGGTCGATGCAGAACGGATTCTTTTATCCGTTGTTGGGCTTTGTCGTGTTGGCTACTTTTATTGGTTCTTGGTTGAATTCTCAAAATTTTGCATTTGATCAGGCGTTGAAGGAGTGTGTTGTGGTTTTTTCTTCTTTCTTTGCAGGATATTATTTTGCCATCCTGATGTTGAATGAGGTGATTACATGGCGTTCTTTTGGATTAAAGAAGAATTATGTATCTTGTGTTAGGTTGATAACCTATACCTCTTCAGTGATGTTAACCTTGAAGGCTGTGGTCTCTTTATGGCAGGATCTTTTTATCCTATATGTGATAAATCTGTATGCTGCTTATATCATATGGGAAGGATTATCTGAGTTGTTTCCAACTTTAGGTGATGCTGAGGCTGAAAGAATGGGTGTGAAACGTAATTTTACCATCGTTTGTATGTGTTTAATATATATATTCCCTTTTTTAATGGAAAAGTTGATGATGGTGATGATGTCTTAATTTTGTAAAATTATTAGATCTATGGATAAGCTTAAGTTAAAGAATGACATATTGATAAGAAACAAACGCGCTACTTTTGATTATGAACTTTTAGATAAGTATTTGGCTGGTATCGTGTTGGTTGGAACTGAAATTAAAGCCATTCGTCAAGGAAAGGCTAGTTTGGTCGATACATTCTGTTTTTTTTCAAATGGTGAGTTATGGGTGAAAAATATGAATATTTCTGAATATTTCTATGGAACTTATAACAACCATGTGCCACGTCGTGACCGTAAACTTCTTTTAACAAAAAGAGAGTTGGAAAAGATCAGAAGAGCGACAAAAGATACTGGGTTTACCATAGTTCCTACTAAATTGTTTATCAATGAAAAAGGCTATGCAAAGCTTGAAATAGCCGTGGCTAAAGGAAAGAAGGAATATGATAAACGTGAGTCGTTAAAAGAGAAGGATGACAAGCGTATTATGGATAGGGCTATGAAAAAATAATTAAAAAAAATTACATTTGTGGAAAAATTACACGAATTTTTGCTTGTGATATAGAAAAGTTTTGTACTTTTGTGCTGTGAAAAATTTGTAATTTTTATATTTTTGTTTAACCACTAGTGTCTCTTAATTAAAGTTAAATTAATTTTCAAAATACTCATTTTCAACGAAATAATATTCAAAAAGCATGTCCGGGCTTTGATTTTTTTTACCTTCGCGTCTGAATCAAATTCAGGACAGA
>Ga0208197_1002088_pt1 | contig 18323 bp, 18 predicted proteins | sample AD_JPNNA4_MetaG_FD_184444 | JGI IMG/M metagenome (GOLD analysis project Ga0208197, IMG submission 184444) | Active sludge microbial communities of municipal wastewater-treating anaerobic digesters from Japan - AD_JPNNA4_MetaG (SPAdes) (version 2) | ecosystem: Engineered > Bioreactor > Anaerobic...
TTGCAAAAGTATAAATTCAAATCCCGGAAAATATTTATTCACGTAATGCATTAATATAAACTAATTTAAATCATGTCTGAGGAAATTTCTTTGGACAGTAGTGCAAAAGCACCATTTACATATGTTTATGTCTAAATATAAGAAAACCTGTTGATTGCAAAACGCAACCAACTGATAAAGATTTCTTTATAGTTTTCTTTTTTTTAAGAAAGAAAAATTAAGAGGAAAATGTTTGAAATAGTGATGATGGAAAATCCAATAAGAAGCGGTTTTGCAATTTTCCTCTTTGAAAATCCTATTCCATAGCACATCTTGACGATGTTGTTACTGATCAAAGCATGAAATAAGGCAATGATGATAGTTGTATCTGTGATAGCATATTTGCCTTGAAGAAGGTTAATGATGAATGGAGCAGGGTCCGAGATACCTGCAAATATGGACAATGTACGGAGTCCTTCGCTGCCGAAATATTCAATCGTATAATGTGTGATGAATGTAAAGAGTATGAACAACGCAGCAAATATCAATGCAACTTTGAATTCCAATGGGTTTTTGTCATCTTCGTCTTTGATATGCTCGGTTGGCATGGTCTTGCTTCTATAGTATTTAAACATACCGAAAGCAACACCTGCTGTGATGAAAAACATGATGATGAATATATGCCAATATTCGTCCAGTAAAGCTGAGTAAAATATTCCCAAAAGAATTAGAAACTTAATGTACATCATGGCTATAGCGCAGAATATCGCGGTGATGTATTGATATAGACTTTCGTTTGCATCCAAAGACTTCTTTGACAAAATGACACAGGTGGCCGTACTGCTATATATTCCACCTAATATACCTGTGACAATAATGCCGGCGTCTTTGAAAACGTACTTTTTTAACAGATAACTGATGTATGAGAATCCGGAAATGATGACGGTTGAAAGCCAAATGTTGTACGGGGTAATGTTGATGCCTTTGATGATTTCATCATTGGGTAGAATCGGTAAAACCACACCACAAATGGCCATAAATTTGGCGAAATTAATGAATTCCAAATCGTTGATTTTCTCCGTGAAGTTGATGAATTTCTCCTTCATCTCGGTAAGAACCAAAATGGTAACGACAATCAAAATGGGAATCCATAACTCCTGCGTGTAGATAAGCGGTCCGAGACAATAGGTGATGAGCGACGTCATGATGGCTGTAATGCCTGTACTGTTTTGCTTTATTAGTTTGTTGACATAATTTATTCCCAAAAGAATGACGATGGCTAATCCTCCACAAAGGAATGTCGACAAGTTATTAGGGTCCAAAATGTAAAGGATGTAACCCAAAATACCAATGAGGGTAAATGTTCGGTCTGAACCGAATTCTGGCGTCTCTTCTCGTCTCATGTATCTTTTTCTCTGCGATAAACCAATCAGAAGAGAAAATAGAGTGACAAGAACGAAATTGGTTAAGTCTTTTGGAAATATATCTAAGTAATTCATCTTGTTATCTGTTTAAATAGGCTTTTGTAAAAAACAAACACTTTCAATCAATATTATGTAGGGTAAAGATACTTTTTTTTGTCTTATAAAAGTAGAAGTTCTGTAAAAAAACATGTTTGAATTTTTTGATCAAATCTCGTTTATTATTGGCTATTTTCATTTGTTCTAATTTGTCTAAGCGTTTTTTTTACATTAGTTTTGTAAACTAATTTTAGCCGTGCTGATAATAGGCTGAATTTAAGATATTTCTTATTACGAATAATAGTTATAATTAATAGATATGAGTGATCAAAGATACGATTTACGAGGCGTGTCCGCAAGTAAAGGGGATGTGCACAATGCAATTAAGAACATCGACAAGGGTATTTTCCCAAAGGCATTCTGTAAGATAATCCCGGATATTTTGGGTGGAGATCCTGAGTATTGTAATATTATGCACGCTGACGGTGCGGGTACGAAATCGTCATTAGCTTATATCTATTGGAAAGAAACAGGCGATCTTTCTGTTTGGAAAGGTATTGCACAGGATGCGTTGATCATGAACATTGACGATCTTCTTTGCGTAGGTGCTACTGACAATATCTTGGTCTCTTCTACAATCGGAAGAAACAAGTTGTTAGTTCCTGGGGAGGTTATTTCTGCTATTATCAATGGTACTGATGAACTTCTTTCCGAACTTCGAGAGATGGGTGTTGGCGTTTATGCTACAGGTGGTGAGACTGCTGATGTTGGTGACTTGGTTCGTACTATCATCGTTGACAGTACAGTTACATGTAGAATGAAACGTGCTGACATTGTGAACAACGCAAACATTAAGCCAGGTGATGTTATCGTTGGTCTTGCGTCTTTCGGCAAGGCTCGTTATGAGAAAGAGTACAATGGCGGTATGGGAAGCAACGGTTTGACTTCTGCACGTCATGATGTTTTTGCTAAGTATTTGGCAGAGAAATATCCTGAGAGCTATGATCACGCTGTTCCTGAGGATTTGATCTATTCAGGTCATCTAGGATTGTTGGATGATGTGGAGGATTCTCCTTTGAAGGCTGGTAAAATGGTTCTTTCTCCAACAAGAACATATGCTCCTATTATTAAAAAAGTGTTGGATGAGTTACGTCCTGAGATTCACGGAATGATTCATTGTTCGGGTGGCGCTCAAACAAAAGTTCTACACTTTGTAGATAATGTGAAAATTACAAAAAACAATATGTTCCCTGTCCCTCCTTTATTCAAGACTATCCAGAAACAGTCTGGTACAGATTGGAAGGAGATGTATAAGGTTTTCAATATGGGTCACCGTATGGAACTTTATGTTTCGCCAGAACACGCTGATGAGATCATCGATATTTCAAGACAGTTTGGTGTTGACGGACGTGTGATCGGATTCGTGGAAAAATCTGATAAGAAAGAACTTCTTATTGAGAGTGAATACGGTAATTTCGAATATTGATTCAGAACTGCAAAATAGTAACTCGTTATAATATTATATGTCAGAAACTACATTATTGGAGAAATTAGATGGATTGGAGAACAAGTTCAAGGAGATCTCCACTCTTATCACGGACCCGGCTGTGATAGCCGATATGAAGCGTTTCGTAAAGCTGAATAAAGAGTACAGTGACTTGGAACGTATCATGAATGCCCGTAAGGAGTACAAAACCATGCTTGCACATATTTCGGAAGCAAAGGAAATGTTGGAGGTGGAGAGTGATCCGGAAATGCGCGAGATGGCAAAAGCTGAACTTGACGAGCTTGAGCCTAAAATCCCAATAATAGAGGAGGAGATAAAGCTTCTTCTTATTCCTGCCGATCCTGAAGATGGAAAGAATGCGATAATGGAAATCCGTGGTGGAACTGGTGGAGATGAAGCTGCCATATTCGCGGGCGACCTTTTCCGCATGTATTCCAAATACTGTGAGTATAAAGGATGGAAAATAGAGATAACGAGTTTCAGTGAAGGAACTTCTGGTGGATACAAGGAGATTATATTTACTGTTTCGGGTCAAAACGTATATGGTATTTTGAAGTATGAGTCTGGCGTGCACCGTGTACAGCGTGTGCCTGCAACCGAGACTCAAGGACGTGTCCATACATCAGCTTCTACGGTAGCTGTTTTGCCCGAGGCCGATGAGTTTGATGTTGACATCAAGGAGTCTGATATACGTACGGATATATTCTGTGCCTCTGGTCATGGAGGTCAATCTGTCAACACGACCTATTCTGCCATCCGTTTGGTCCATATCCCAACAGGTATCGTTGTTCAATGTCAGGATGAGAAATCTCAGTTGAAGAACAAGGCGAAGGCGATGGTGGAGTTGCGTACACGTATTTATAATATGGAGTATCAGAAATATTTGGATGGCATTTCAACCAAACGTAAGACCATGGTTTCGACCGGTGACCGTTCGGCTAAGATCCGTACCTATAATTATCCCCAGGGTAGGGTAACAGACCATCGTATCAATTTGACTTTATATAATCTTCAAGCCATAATGGGTGGCGAAATTCAAGAAATCATCGATAAGTTGATTATCGCAGAGAACGCTGAGCGTTTGAAAGAGAGTGAACTTTAAGAGAAAAGGAGACCAGAAGATGATAGAGCCTAAGATTTGTAATAACATTTTGGAGACCATAGGAAATACTCCTTTGGTCCGTATCAATAAATTATGCCCGAATCCGAATGTCAACATTTATGCAAAACTGGAGGGGTTTAACCCAACAGGAAGCATAAAGGACCGTATCGCCATCCAGATGGTTGAACAGGCTGAGCAGGAGGGCAAACTTACGCCAGGAAAGATAATCATCGAACCTACTTCCGGTAATACAGGTATTGGTTTGGCCATTGCCGGTATTGTGAAGGGTTATCAAGTAGAGATTGTCATGAGTGCCGCAGTCTCTGTTGAGCGTCGTAAAATCATCAAGTCTTACGGAGGAAAGGTGATTCTGACGCCAGCAAACGAGGGAACTGACGGTGCCATTCGTTTGGCCCATAAGATGGTTAACGAAAACCAAGACAAGTATTTCATGCCAGATCAGTTTTCTAATGCTGCCAATTATCAGGCGCATTACAAGACTACGGCAACCGAGATTTGGGATCAATGTGGAGGCAATATCGATTATTTGGTTTGTGCCCTTGGTACTTCAGGTACAATCATGGGCATCTCCAAGTTCTTGAAACAGCATAAACCCGATATTAAGGTCGTTTGTGCGCATCCAATCAAAGGACATTATATCCAAGGATTGAAGAATATGGAAGAGGCTATTGTGCCTGCGATTTACGATCCTTCACGCATCGACATACAGATTATGGTAGAGAGTGAAGAAGCGATCGATATGGCGCGCGAAATCATCGCCAAAGAGGGGATTTTTGCAGGTATGAGTAGTGGTGCTGCTATGTTGGCTGCCGTTAAAACAGCGCAAAAGATTGATCATGGAAATATTGTGGTGGTTTTCCCAGATAGGGCAGATAAGTATCTAAGCACAAAGATGTTTGATAATTTAGGCGAATAATACTTGATTAATATAAAATGAAAGGCATATAAAAGAGAAATCTTCTGTATGCCTTTTTTGTTTCAAAGGACAGCCTTATAAGCTTGTTTATGCGTTACTGCTTTTTTATGGTCTTTGTATGACAACATATTTGGCATTCGTATCGGAATTACTGTTTCAGTGAAAAACCACGTTGGTGGCATCATTGAGCATTTTTTCTATAAGTTTTAAACCAATCAAAACGAATTGTTGAGGATACAAATGATGAAGAGGATGCTGGGCGTTCCTTGTTTTTTTAGTGACCGCCCTATATGTGTTTGGTTTTTTTAGGTTTTCAGATGAATTGTCTCATACCCAGATGTTTGCAAATAATTTGTTTTAGCTATCAGTCTAGTAGCGTAAATGCTGAACTTAATGAAATAAAAAAAGAGATGGGCGATCCCCATCTCTTTTTTATATGATTTTCTATTGTTGATTAGAACTTGAATCCAAGGTAAATCTTGAAGAAATTTCCTGAGAAGTCAATGTCTTCAAAGTCCATCTCTTCTATGTCAGAGCTTACAGATTCAGTTGAAAGAGTTGCTAAGTTGTACTCAACACCAACTTGGAATACTTTGTATCTGAAAGATGCACCAAATACGTGAGCAAAACCAGCTCCTAATGTAGCCATGTCAAAAGATGATGATTCTGAATCTTCAGTCTTATCGATGTACGTAGTTGTCTCTGTTGTTGTTACAAAAGTGTATTGGAATGCAGGGTTGATGTTGTAGTAAGCATCAATAGCCATATCTTGGTTCAAATAAAATGTGAACATAGGACCAACACCAAGCATGTTGCAATAGAATACTGATTGTTCGTATTCTAGTTCAAGTGAACCTATTTTTTACCAAAAAGAGTGATGTCATCGGTTGATGATCCATTACCAGCTCCGTAGCTCATGTCAAACCAACGAGCGTTGATAGCTACACCAATTTTATCATTGTGCCATACATACCAACGGTTATCAATCTCTAGGCCAAAGTTAATGCCTACTTCAGATTCTCCTTTTTCAATTGTGCCATAGTCAGAACTTGGTATTCCAACACCTAATTTAATTCCGAAACCATTGTCACTTTCGCTTAATTGTGCAAATGCGTTCAGACTGATCATAGCCATGATTACTAATAATAACTTTTTCATCTTTTGATTGATTTTTTTGTTAATAATTTTAGTTTTGAATATTATTCGTTTTTCGGTTAACACGTAGAAATTTTGAATTTCAATCGTATTTGTTGCATATCTACTCTAAAACGACGCAAAATTACATCTTTTAACTTGGTTGTGCAAATTTTATAAAAAAAACATCTAAATATATTTCATTTGCAAATCTTTTTAGTTTGCATATTAATTGATTTTTAGGAAGTTATTTGGTGAATGAAAGGAATGTCTTTTGTGTCCATTTCTATTAGAATCAACATTAATAATAGATGTGTGTGATCCTGTTGTATCTGTAAATCTTGGACATGATTGAAATGAGTATTGGCTGTTAGTAAAAACAAGAAACATCCGGCATTTACGTGATCCGTTAAATCTCTTTTTTAAGAATCTTTTCTGGTATGTTTGGTCGGTATAGAAAGGCAAATGAAGTTTAAAGAAACAACTTACGTGGTATTTCTCTTGTTTCCTTATCTGCTCTTATGCGGAAAGACAGGCTCCAGAACCTACGCTTTCAGAAAATATCATAAAATTGCAAATCACTGATAATCATATATTATCTACAATGAAGAGTAAATCTAAATCTTTCTAAATGCCTTTTGCTATTTCAATTTTTGGGTGTATATTTGGGTGTAGAATTTCAAACGCACCCAATTATGAATATCAAACGTAACATCATTTTTGCATTGGAGAGCCGGAAGAAGAACGGTGTGCCAATCGTAGAGAACGTGCCTATCCGTATGCGTGTCATATACGCAAGCCAACGCATCGAGTTTACAACAGGCTACCGGATTGACGTAGCCAAATGGGATGCCGACAAACAACGGGTAAAGAACGGATGCACCAACAAGCTGAAACAAAGCGCATCCGAAATCAATGCAGACTTGCTGAAATACTATGCCGAAATGCAAAACGTGTTCAAGGAGTTTGAGGTGCAGGAAACCATACCTACCACCCAGCAGCTAAAGGATGCATTCAATCTGCGGATGAAAGACAGCAGTGAAGAACAACAGGAAGAAGTACAGATTAGTTTTTGGGAAGTGTTTGATGAGTTTGTAAAAGAGTGTGGCAACCAGAATAATTGGACGACATCCACCTATGAGAAATTTGCAGCGGTAAGAAATCACCTCAAAGAATTCAAGGAAGATGTAACCTTTGAATACTTCAACGAGTTCGGGCTGAACGAGTATGTTAATTTCTTGCGTGATAAAAAGGACATGAGAAACAGCACTATTGGCAAACAGATGGGGTTTCTCAAATGGTTCCTGCGTTGGAGCTTCAAAAAAGGGCATCATCAGAACATTGCATACGACGCATTCAAGCCCAAATTGAAAACAATCCCTAAAAAGGTAATATTCCTGACATGGGATGAACTGAACAAGCTGAAAGATTATCAAATACCGCATGACAAGCAGTATTTGGAACGTGTCAGGGATGTCTTTCTGTTCTGTTGCTTCACGAGCTTACGATATTCGGATGTCCGTAACTTGAAAAGAAGTGATATTAAGCCCGACCACATTGAAGTCACCACAGTCAAGACTGCGGACAGCCTGATAATCGAACTGAACGACCACAGCAAAGCCATTCTTGAAAAATACAAGGATGTTCATTTCGAGAACCACATGGCATTGCCTGTCATCAGTAATCAGAAGATGAACGATTATCTGAAAGAACTGGGTGAACTGGCGGAAATCAACGAGCCTGTACGGGAAACCTACTACAAGGGAAATGAGCGCATAGATGAAGTCACACCCAAATACGCATTGTTAAGTACCCATGCCGGAAGAAAGACTTTCATCTGTAATGCGTTGGCACTCGGAATTCCGGCGCCGGTGGTTATGAAATGGACTGGACACAGTGATTACAAAGCCATGAAGCCCTACATTGATATAGCGGATGACATCAGAGCAAACGCCATGAACAAGTTTAATCAACTATAAAAGTATCAATTAGTTTCATAGATTACCACCATTGAAGTATATTTGTATTCTGAAAATATCATAAGATGAGCAACAACGGACATAACATAGAAAAGACGAATTTTGCATTCGGATAGGGAGCAACTCTTTCCAATACATAAGAAAAAAGAAGCGTTATGCTCATCAAGTATTTGGAAACGTAGGAAATTTTCAAATTGCATACTCAGATGGCATAGTGGTTCTCACGCATATAGCGTGGGCTGCTATTACTACATCTGTATGCAAGGTTTCCTACGACCTCCGAATAAAGAAGTGGCATTGCAGTCCGCGCTTTTGTATTTTAATAACCTGCCCTGTTGGACTGATGGGCAAAAAGAAAAACGATATGGAACAAAAATTCTGTCAAAGCTGCGGTATGCCGCTAACAAACGAAATCCTCGGTACGAATACCGATGGCACACTCAATGAAGATTATTGCATCTACTGCTACAAAGATGGCAAGTTTGCGCAGGATATGACTATGGAGCAGATGATTGACCACTGCGCCCAATTCACTGATGAGATAAACAAGCAGTCAGGACAGAACTTGACACAGGAACAGGCTAAAGACATGATGCGTCAATTCTTCCCTCACCTTAAACGCTGGAAAAAATAGACTCGTTATGTTTATTGCAATTCTCACATACAAAAAGCCGTTGAGCGAGGTTGATAACTATCTGAGTGCGCACCGTGAATATCTCGCCAAACATTATGCCATCGGAGATTTCATAACATCTGGGCCACAGATCCCTCGCATTGGTGGCGTGATAATGATAAAAGCCAACAACCGTGAAGCGGTTGATGCTATTATTTCCGAAGATCCGTTCTACATCAACGGCATCGCCGATTATCAGATAGTGAAGTTTTCTCCGACAATGTTTGCCAACGATTCGTTAAAATCATTTCTGGAATGAAAGTAATCGGTATTAACGGTAGCGCACGGAAAAATGGCAATACGGCAATCTTAATCCGCACAATATTTGAGGAACTGAATAAGAAAGGCGTTGAAACCGAGCTTATTCAGTTGGCAGATGTCGATATAGAGCCGTGCCGTGCTTGCTTCGCCTGCAAAGGCAAGGACAACTGTGTGTTCCGTAAAGATGGTTTTGCCGAGGTATTCAGTAAAATGGTGGAAGCCGACGGAATAATACTCGGCTCTTCGGTCTATTCAGCCGATGTTTCATCCCGGATGAAAGCATTGTTGGACAGGGGTGGTGTTGTAGCAGCCACTAACCCCGGAATTCTTAAACATAAAGTAGGCGTGGCGGTTGCCGCTGTGCGCCGTGCCGGAGGCATGACATCCGTTGATACCATGAATCATTTCTTTCTCAATAAAGAAATGATTGTCATAGGCTCGACTTATTGGAATATGGTATATGGGCGAGAAATCGGCGATGTACTTAACGATGACGAAGGTATTGCCAATATGCGCAACCTCGGTCAGAATATGGCTTCAATCATGTCTAAATTAAATTCGTGAGATTATGTCATATTTCAATCGAAAACATATAATTAACTATACGAAAAGAAAAAAATCAATGAAACTGCAGATTAAATCATTCATTGCTATCGCAATTTTATCGGGAGTAATCGCAACAGGATGTTCTGGTAATAAAAAGAACAGTGCCAATGTCGCAAAAAGCACAACTTTGAAAACAATGGCGGATGCAGACATTCGGGGACAATGGTACATAGAAAACATAGTCTTCAATGATTCGGATTATGTCCGCCCGGACGAAACTATGCACAGTCTTCGCCAATATATCATTTTTGAAGACAGCACATATTTCATCCAGACAAACTGCAACACAATCTCGGGGCCTTACACCATTACAGGTGATTCAATCACTTTTGGCGACGGAGCAATGACCGAGATGGCTTGCGACGACATGGCGGTCGAAGACGCCTTGCGCAGGATTCTACCGGATATATCCACAATAGATCTTCAAAACGATTCGGTAGTCAGACTGAATGGGGCCACACCTGCAGAATGTATCCTGCTTCGTAAAGCGACCGAAATAAAATGATGACCCCAATATAAAATATTTGTGATATTATGCCATACATATCAGTTGAGAGCGGAGCATTGACCTCCGAGCAAAAGAAAGAACTTATCGAACGACTGACAGCAACAGCCGCCGAGATAACCCATATCCCGGAACAGTTCTTCACCGTCACCATCAAGGAATTGCCAGATGAGAACTTCGGCATAGGCGGCAAGTCGATAGACGAAATCAAACGCAACTATATTGGAAAGGAACATTAGAAATGGCATTTGACTATAAAAAAGAGTATAAAGCTTTATATATGCCTGAATCCACACCGGCAGTCGTTGATGTGCCTGTCATGAAATTCATCGCTGTAAATGGTGCAGGCAACCCCAATGACCCTGACGGCGAATATCAGAAGGCTCTTGGCATGCTATATCCGGTGGCTTATGCCATAAAGATGAGTTATAAGACCGATTACCATATTGACGGGTTCTTTGAATATGTTGTGCCGCCGCTTGAAGGCTTGTGGTGGACAGACAATGCCATAGGTGATTTTACCCACAAATCCGCCTTCAAATGGACAGCAATGATACGTGTCCCTGATTTTGTTGACAACAATGATGTTGAATGGGCGAAAGCAGAGGTGCTGAAAAAGAAAAGACTTGACTGTTCCGCCCTTTTCCTCATGACTTTTGAGGAAGGTCTATGCGTACAGAGTATGCACATCGGGGCGTATGATACCGAGCCTGCAACACTTGCCGTGATTGACCGATTTATAAAAACAGGTGGTTATATCAAGGATATTAATTCCTCCCGTCATCATCACGAGATATATCTTTCCGATCCGAGGAAAACCAGTCCCGATAAGATGAAGACGGTTCTAAGAATCCCCATTGCAAAGCACGAATGAATCTACAGCTACGACCATACAAATCAGCTGATGCCAATATAATCACTACTTGGCTTAAAAGCGAATATCTTATGCGCCAATGGTGCGCTGACCGATATGAGCGTTATCCCATCACTCCAGATGATATGAACTCTTATCATCAGCAATACATTGACGGACATAACTCTATTGCTCTGACTATGGTTGACGGTGAAGAGATTGTCGGGTATATTACTCTACGCACTCCGGCAGATGATTTATCCGAACAACGTCTTGGTTTTGTTATTGTTGATGACTCAAAGCGTGGCAAAGGATTGGGAAAAACTCTTGTCAGCATGGCGGTTGATTATGCATTCTGCAAACTCGAAGCCACAAAAGTGTCATTGGGCGTGTTTGAAAACAATCCGGCTGCAATACGTTGTTATGAATCGGTTGGATTCCATCGTGTTGGCAGACAAGAAACTGAGAGTTACAGATGTCTTGGTGAAACATGGAATTGTATTGAAATGGAATACCAGAATAATATTACAATACGCACAATTGAATCAGACGAAGCAATGCTCTTGACAGAATTCCTTTATGAAGCCATATATCAGCCGGCAGGAAGTCAGAAAGTGCCTCGTACAGTATTGCAACAACCCATGATATGGGCGTATGTAAAAGATTTCGGCAAATTGCCGGATGACATATGTCTGGTGGCTGTCGTTGACGGTCTGATTGTCGGGGCGGCATGGTCGAGGCTCGGCTGTTCATACGGCAAGATTGATGACACAACGCCTGAATTTGCAATCTCCGTATATCCCGAATACCGAGGAAAAGGCATTGGCACAAGGCTTCTTTCTTCCTTATTGCATGCTATTCATAAAATAGGATATGGAACAGTCTCATTGTCAGTCGATAAATCCAATTATGCTGTGGGAATGTATCTTAAAGCCGGTTTTGAAATATTGGAAGAAAGAGAACATGATTATATAATGGTTAAACGCTGGAATAATGAGTGAAATTCGACATATTTCATACGACAGTACCTACCTAAACAAGCAGATGGCACTCGCGGTCTATCTTCCTGATGAATATAAATATGGCAGTAAATTCCCTGTATTGTATTTTCTGCATGGAAGAAGTGGTGATGAGTCTTTTATTGAGCAGTTAGGTTTGGCACAATTGACAGATTCACTGATTGCCGCATCCAAAATAGAACCGATGATAATCGTTTGTCCACGAATGGATAATAGCCGTGGTCTGAACTCAGCCAAGATTGCACGTCAGGAAAAGATAGGTAATAATGTGATAGATGTCGGTAGATATGAGGATTATTTTATCCAAGAAATTATTCCATATATTGATGGGAATTTCAATACAATAGCCTCTCGAAAGGGAAGATATGTAGGAGGGTGTTCTGCCGGAGGATTTGCAGCAATCCATTACGGCTTAAAATACCCCGAACTATTTTCCAGGATAGGTGGACATATGCCTGCTATAGAAACTGAACTTGCCCTATCGGATATTCCCTATTATGGGAACGAACACAGTTTTCATAAAAACAATCCTCTGGAGTTCGAGCGATTTGAAAAGCTACATCAAAAGCAAGAGTGGTTTCTTGATGCAGGGGATGAAGATGAGGGTGGTTTCAACAATGCGGTGGAATCATTGTCCAAGAAATTAATATCACATGGAATCTGCGTCGAGCATCATATATCGCCCGGACATCATAATCTTCAATATGTCAAAAGCAATATTTGGAAATACTTAATCTTTTACGGAAACAGGATATGAACGAGTTCAAACAATTAGGTTCACATACGGATTTTACCGCTAATAATTGTATACTGCTATGGAAAGTCGCAAAGTAATCATAACTTGGATTGCCGTTACAGTAGCAGTGATGTTCGCATTGCCGTTTGCTGTGGCAGGATTCGCGTCGGAATGTTCGGGAATGGCTTTGTGTATGATATTGTTTCATGACTTCATAAGGTAATTGGAAATGGAAAGAATGGGTCAGTCCGAAAACCATGTGGGTGATTAATCGTAAACGATGAGTTATAATACTGGTACCCAATCAAGCGGTTGTCTGACATACTTAATTTATAATGCCTTAAAAGAATCTGTATTCTTACATTGCAATATTGGAATTTTTTCAAAATATTATGCCCACAGGGTTTTCGGACTGATCCGAAAGAATCACTGATCAATGCATAGTCGCTCGGCAGTTTTCTTAAATAATACAAAAACACCCGATTTTACATTCTTGGGTGTAAAATCGGGTGTTCATTTTACAATTTGCTGATTTTCAGCGTTTATTGCGGAGAGATAGGGATTCGAACCCTAGGAACAGTTGCCCGCTCACCGCATTTCGAGTGCGGCCCAATCGACCACTCTGGCATCTTTCCTTTTATATAAACAGAAAATCCGCTAAAACTGTTTGTTTAGCGGATTCTTTGTTTAGCGGAGAGGGAGGGATTCGAACCCCCGGAACCTTTCGGTTCAGCGGTTTTCAAGACCGTCGCAATCGACCACTCTGCCATCTCTCCAAATATTATATAAAAAATATCAGTCACCTCTTATGACCCCCTTTTGTCTTTCTTTGAGTGACCCAGCAGGGGATCGAACCCTGGACCCACAGATTAAGAGTCTGTTGCTCTACCAGCTGAGCTACTGAGTCATTTATTGAAGCGGAGAGGGAGGGATTCGAACCCCCGGAACCTTTCGGTTCAGCGGTTTTCAAGACCGTCGCAATCGACCACTCTGCCACCTCTCCAATAAATGCTTTTTTGTTTCTAAATATTGCCTCTGCAATACTTTGAGTGACCCAGCAGGGGATCGAACCCTGGACCCACAGATTAAGAGTCTGTTGCTCTACCAGCTGAGCTACTGAGTCGTTTCCTTTGGTTTGTCAAACCCCATGTCGTCGTTTCGATCAGTTTGTTTTTGTTTGACGGGTGCAAAGGTATGCGTTATTTTCTAAAATGCAAAACTTTTGGATTGAATTTTATTATTTTTTTTATCAGAAAAGCCCCTGCTGATGCTATTTGCCTATGTTTTATTTGGTTACTAATCCATACTGGCTGAAGTCGAATTTATCAAAAGCTTTTACTGCATAGTCGTAACCTATTTTATATATAAGATCAGCTTTAGAAGCATCAAACATGCCAAATTTTTTTGCTCGTTTTGTTTCTATCACAAGGTCGCAAAATTCTTTCTGTTCAATAGTATTTCCGTTAACCGCAAGATGAAATATTCGCTCAGCTACATCCAAAACTCCGTCTGTTTTTTTTATCGGAGAGGTTGGGTTGACATGAACACCGATAAGCAGATTGCATTCGTTTCTTAAAACTGAAGCTGGAAGATTGCAGAAAATGCCGCCATCTACGTATTGCTTGCCATCTATTAACATAGGATTGAAAAAAAGAGGAACACTGGCTGAGGCTATTATACAGTCAACCAAATTTCCTGATTTAAAGTAAACATTTTTGCCGGAATTTAGTTCTGTGGCATTTATTATTAATGGAATTCTCAGGTCTTCGAAAGTTTTTGCAACAAGCATTTTGTCCAATTTCTTCCTTAGCTTTTCAGAGCTTGCCAATCCTCCGTTTTTTGGAAGGTTGAATCTGACCATTTGGAAAAAAGTGTTCTTTTGTAGAAAACTGCGGATTTCCTCTGTGCTATGCCCATCTGCATATAAAGCGCCTATGATAGCTCCGGCACTAACACCTGAAATAATGTCGATTTTAATTCCTCTTTCTTCTAGAGCTTTTAATACTCCCAAGTGAGCTATGCCTTTTGTGCCACCACCACTGAGAGCCAAACCTACATTGTATTTTTTTGACATATATTATGGAAGTTTTTGGTCTGACAAACCAATCTTTTATCTTTAGAATGTCTTCAACTTGTCTCGTTTGTAATGCTGAACCTGATTGTAATTTTTGGCTTGAACTTTATTTTTGCTGTTTTTTTTCTGCCAAGGGTATCTCTTTTCAACCCAATATGCATAAATTAGAAAAATAGCAATGATGCAAGCACTTGCCGGAATTATCATCAAAGGGTTGCTGTGAGCATACCATACGCCTGCAATGACAAAAAGATTAAGGCATTGCTGAATGATTACTACCTGTTGGTGCGAAAATCCTGAAGAAACCAATCTATGGAACATTTGGTTCTTGTGAGGAGTAAGAACGTTTTCTTTATAGATTATTCTTCTGATAAGCGTATATGATGTATCGAAGATAGCAACCATACAGACCATAACCCACAATACAATGGAGACATTGTGCTCATTTTGAAAATAAATGCCAAAAACAGCAAAGTTGAAGCCTAAAAATGTGCTTCCGGCGTCTCCCATAAATATTTTTGCTTTTTGCCAATTGAGTTTCAAAAATCCGCCAACGCAGGCAACAAGGAAAATCAATGGGTTATCTGGAAATACCAAAAGTAAACTGATGATACAGATACTGATGGATTCTGTTCCTAAGTTGCCATCTATTCCGTCGTAAAAATTAAATAGATTAATATACCATAAGAAGGCAATAAATGCTAATGTGTTAACAATTACGGGAGAGGAGAGCGAGAAAGCTCCGAAATCAATTTGTGATAATCCTCCAAGAAAATACATGGATATGAGAATGGCAACTGTTTGTGTGATGAGTCTTATCCATGGAGACAATTGAATGGCGTCGTCTTTTACTCCAATAATCAATAGGAGTATTCCTGGAATTAGAGCCTTGAAAAGATTGTCAGGCATCAACTCTGGATATGCTGCATATAAGAAAGATATACACATGTACCAACAAGCAACAATGGCAATGCCACCTCCAAGAGGAGTTATTTTTGTGTGGTAACTGCGTTGATTAGGCATGTCCAATAATCTTTTCTTAATGGCCCATTTCCTAATAATATAAGTAATGACCCAAGAAAGGAATAAGGAGATGAAAAATAAAATCCAAAGCATTGCTATTATACATTTTTTATTAACTACAAATATACATAAAATGCATATTAACGTACATAAAAACTAACTATATCAGTCCACTTTTATTGTGTTCTATGTAGTATTAACTTTATTTATTTCTTTTTATTGTCTCTTTGTGTTTTTTTTCAGCAAAAGATCTATTTTTCAAGATGAGTTCGGTGTTTTTGATATCTGATTTCAGTTTGTTTTTCAGATCTGGTTTTATGGATAGATAAGAAAAAGGTCGACAGAAGTCGACCTTTCTCTTTTATGATTGTTTTGCTTATTTAGCACCAATCTCAAGCATTAATGTCTTGGTAGGCTGATCACATACTTCAGATGGACCGAAGTATTGTATTGGACCTGGATAAACATAGCTTGTGTTGATAGCCCAATCTGCACGATTGTCTGCCAATTTCTTGAACGGTGCACCGCTAAGTTCAACCAAAGCCTTGCGGATAACTGGTTTCATCATACCGTTACGACGCTCCATGTTCATCATCATAGTGATAGGCACACCACCAGCAATCCAATTTTCTGCATTTGCAGTAGTGTTGCGGATCAATGACATGTAACCTGTCTTGCCGCTAGCGATAAGTTGAACTGCGTTAACTCCAAGAGAGTAGCAGTAGTCTGCGTCGAAGTTAGAAGGAGCAGCGCAACGTCCTTCGTATCCAAAGAAGTGACCAAGACCAGAGAACTTGCCTTTGAAAGTACCAGCAGCCTTCATGTCAGCAAGACGCTTCTTAACCATTTCGATAAGCAACTTCTCAGTTTCAATCAAAGAAACTTGTACGTTTCCGTGAGGGTCACGCTCTAATGTCAATTGTTTAGCGATGCTTTCAGGAAGACTAGCGTAAACAGCTGCACTGTTAGGGTTCAATTTAGCAACAGCAGCCTTAACGTCTGATTCTTTTGCCAAAAGATCGTTCAATTCAGCGATAAGAACTTTCATTTCAGGGATGAACTCGATCAGACCTTCTGGAATAAGAACTACACCAAAGTTGTTTCCTTTTTCAGCACGAGCAGCAACTGTGTCTGCAATGTTGTTTACGATTTGAGAAAGAGTCATCTTCTTAGCTTCTACCTCCTCAGAAACGATGCAGATATTTGGTTGAGTTTGCAATCCGCACTCAAGAGCGATGTGTGAAGCCGAACGGCCCATCAATTTGATGAAGTGCCAGTATTTTTTTGCAGAGTTAGCATCACGCATGATGTTGCCGATAACCTCTGAATATACTTTACATGCTGTGTCGAAACCGAAAGAAGTTTCGATCATGTCGTTCTTCAAGTCACCATCAATGGTCTTAGGACAGCCGATAACTTGGATGCCACATTTCTTTTGTAAGTAATACTCAGCAAGAACGCATGCGTTAGTGTTAGAGTCGTCACCACCGATGATAACTAATGCTTTGATGCCTAATTTATTGCAGATTTCGATTCCGCTGTCGAATTGAGATTGCTCTTCCATTTTTGTACGGCCAGAACCGATGATGTCGAAACCACCTGTGTTGCGGAATTCGTCGATGATGCCTGAAGTCAACTCAATATATTTGTGGTCGATCAAACCGCTAGGACCACCAAGGAATCCATAAAGTTTGCAATCTTTGTTCAATGATTTGATACCATCGAATAGACCAGAAATGACGTTGTGTCCGCCAGGAGCCTGACCACCAGAAAGAATAACACCAACGTTGATAGCAGGAAGTTGAACCTTCTTGTCAGATGAGTTGAAAGTTACAACTGGCATTCCGTAAGTGTTAGGGAATAACTTCTTGATTTCCTCTTGGTCTGCTACAGACTGAGTAGCTTTTCCTTCTTCCAAGGCAACTGCGCCTTTCAATGCCTTCGGCAATTTAGGCTGGTATGCAGCCCTTGCGATTTGCAATGCACTTTTTGTCATTGTTATTTATTATTTTAATTTAAACATAGAATCTTCCGTGTCTTAAAAATTCACGCAAATTTGCTAAAATATTTTCTTTTATCAAACAAAAAATCGTATTGATGAAACAGAATGCTATTATTGGTGTTGAAAAAAGTTGAATTTGTTTGACTTAGAGTTCATTCGTGCTTTGAATGAATAGGAGTGAAAAACGGATCATGGAGAAAATGTGCGTGGGTAATTTTGGGACATTTAATAGTTTTGATTTTTTTTAGTTGTTTTTCGGGTTTTTTCGAGAATGATAGTTTGCTATCTTATACCCGTTGGCGGAATTAAAAAGTTAATAAATTGATGTTTAAAAAGTTGCGCATATCATTGATTTGTAGTATATTAGAGTCATCTAACACTTTAATATTCAATCTCTGTATGCACAACTTATATGTAATATTCGGCAAATTTCTTGATATATGCAAGCAATTTGCCGATAACTTGGTAAACGA
>Ga0208197_1002089_pt1 | contig 18315 bp, 15 predicted proteins | sample AD_JPNNA4_MetaG_FD_184444 | JGI IMG/M metagenome (GOLD analysis project Ga0208197, IMG submission 184444) | Active sludge microbial communities of municipal wastewater-treating anaerobic digesters from Japan - AD_JPNNA4_MetaG (SPAdes) (version 2) | ecosystem: Engineered > Bioreactor > Anaerobic...
TGGTGGCCATACGAATGTAATTGTATTTTCGGCCTGTCTCTTTGTCCACTTTTTTAGGTTCAACAATCAACCAGGTAATGGTTTTACCTCCCGGGTTATCGTAGAGTTTTACTTCTCCTGCAACGTCCGATTCATTCTTTACTGTAAAGTGAGAAATAAGGTTTCCCTGGGGGTCAAAATAGTGGCACAGGTAATCGAGGCTCTTTCCACGATATTGATACTGCCCAACTAACACAATATCGCCATTTTCCCTGATTCGCAATTTTGTGTTCTGAACGTCTAAAACATCTCCATCAAACCCTTTCTTTTGGGAAGCAGGCTTAACCATCTTTGCCTGGTAATCGGCAATCGGAGTGGCTGTGATAAAATCCATTTGTCCTTTGGATATCTTCATAATCACCATGTGGTCTTTTTTGTCCTTTAAGTCGAAGTAATATTTTTGCGGGTTTTCGTTTGAACCTGAACCAGCCAGGTATAGAGCCTCGTCTTTAAATTCGAAGAAGGAGGGAGTCCATGCAACAACAGGACAAACAAAATCTATACTGTCTATGGTCTTTCCGTCTACGCCTATACGCAAGTAAGTGTATTCATTAGGCTTGTAAAGTATTGAAGGATCGAAACCCAGCTGCGACACCCTGTTTTTGGGAGCAAAAAAGGCTCCCATAGAACCATCGGGGAATTGTAACATCTGTACAACTTCCTTAGGCCCTTTAAACGCAAAAGAACGTTCGCTTAATAAGTTTAATCCATTTTTTATACTATAGGTTTTAATTGCATATTCCTGATCGTCAACAATTTTAGTTCCTTTTGTTTTTTGAATTTTTGGTTGAACTGCCCCCACAATAGTTAAGAAGTTTTGTGGTAAAAGAGTTACAGAAATACCTTGATCCCAGCTAAAAAAACCAACTTTTTTAAAATCTTCTGGAACATCAGCAATGGCAAACTTAGTTTCAATCCGTCTTTCGTCTGATTTTACTTTTATCTCACTCCCGGTGGTAAAGGATATATCCCAAACGTAATCGCCTGCTGCATTGCTCCATTTTTCTTTCGCGGTAAAATTTCCCTGTTCAATTTTTGTATTTAAAAATCCTCCTCCCCTAGATACCTTATAAGAAAAAGATTTAATCTCTCTTGTTTTGCGGTTTGGGTCGAAATTAGCATTCGACTTGGCCCTGGAGATTGTTTTTATTGCAACAGCTTCTGATTCATCTTCGGTAAGCTCTTCTGATTTCTGTTCGATTAGTTTCAGACTTGAGTCAAATAAGTAGGTATCCATAATGGTTTTCCCCTTGCCTTTTGGGGTGATAAACTGGGCTTGGTATGCGCTTCCATCGTTGTTGAAACCAAAAGTCCATTGTTTAGCTTTTAATGATGTTTTTGCTAATGGGGTAACTGAGCTATTTTCAAGTTTCTGTGCGAAAGCTGGTTTGGCCAACAGTACCAGCATCGGAAGGATAAATAGTTGCATAAATTGGTTTTTCATTTTGGTAAGGTTTAATTGTTTAACAATAAATATAAAATTAAAAAAATTTCAGATTTAATTTGTGCGTCGAAACAAAAGCCTTTTTAAACTTTTAAAATTTAATAAATGGCTTCTAAAAGATTTGAAATCAATGTCGTTTAGTTAGGTATTAAAAAAAACGCTGACAGGCCTGAAAGACGTTGTCGGGTTAGTTTCACATCTGACCTGACAGCGTTAGCAAAACCTGTCAGAGTCTTAACTAAACGTCACTCTATAACAAATATAACTTTTTTTTTTGAATTTTAATGTTGTTTTTATGGTAGTTATCTCAGTTTTTTCAATTAGCTGAACCCGGAGGCTAAAACATCATAGCCCTTTTGGGGGATATTTCCAGCAGGGTTGGACGTTGTAAGCATATTGCCAAAGGCATCATAAGTAAAACTTAGGCTGTTAAGAGTCAGTATGAGTATTTGTGGAGAGCAATTGGTTAAAAACAATTTGTAAATCAGCTTGTGCTGTTTATGAAGGGCGGGTTAACCTAAGTAAATAATATAGTTTGGCAAAGTATTGCCTCCTAATGTGTAATTTGGGATAAAGAAAAGAGGCTGCCCTTTTTGAGAACAGCCTCTTAATGTTTTATTTGAAAATATTAAAAGTGGAACATCAAATATAGACCTCCATAGGTGGCCGGACGCCATGTTCCTAAGAATATTTTCTTATTGCCCGGAGCGGCAACTTCATCAGTCTGGACTATTTGAGAACCAACAACTTGTTCGTACTTACTATTGCTTTGGCTCCCCCATTGATACATGAAATTTAAAGTAACTTCTCCGCCAATACATATTTTAGGCAAAAAGTAATACTCAACACCCATGAACAACCCTGCATTAATATTCTGAACAAGGCCATTGTCTTTTTCTATCAAACGTTTTGCCAGCCTTCCACCGACAAACTGAGATGTTGTAGCTGTTGATGGAGCAGAGTTAGCAATTGTAAGGTTGTTGCCATATTGGTAATCAAAACTTGTACGGTTAAAACCATAGCCAACCTGAGCTCCATAAAATCCTCTTAACCTGTTATATCCACGAGTCATCATGTAACCAACATTAATATCAATACCTTTAATGTAAACATTTTCTTTATCAATCAATTTGGCTTGACTAAGAGGATCGGCAGAAAGGGCTGCATCATCCTGAACGTAATATTTATTGATGTTTGTAGTTGAGTTTATACCTAAAATCAGGCGTAAAGCAGTTGTTTCGGTCAAATAATAACGAAAATAAAGATTTTGTTTACCAAGTGCTAAAGTGTTATTAGTAGTGTTGTTAAACATATTTCCTAAATAATTGAGGTATGGAAGCGCATCTGCCCCCAATGCAATGTCTCCGGCAGCAGGCAAAATATCTGACGTACTGCCCGATTTGCCAACTGAAGCTTGTTCTGAATCCTGAGCTTGCAGCAATGCAGAGAACATGACACTTATAATGAATAATATTTTTTTCATCCGTAAATAATTTTTTAATAAGGTCGGATAAAACACGCATGATAAATTTTCATCCTTATTTGAAATTAACAGATCATGCACGTTTCACTCGATTCAATTTTATAAATAATGATAATTTCAGCTTTATAAATCACAAAACTAAAGTTTTGTCCCGCCGCCGAGGTTGATGGTAAAATCTGTTGATACTCCGCTAAATGGGCCATAACCATCTCCATCAAGTTTGTATTCATAATTTTGAAGTTCATAGCCGCTGCCAACAGACACCTTTTTACCTGCAACATAAACCAATTTAACACGAATGGTTTCGTTCAAAGGCACAATGGCAGTAAAATTGCCATTATTGTCGGTAGTAAACTCTTGAGACCAGGTAGCAGTATATAAAACTAAAGAAACATTTTGTAAAGGTTCGGCACCATTTAAAGACTCATCAAGATCAGCTTTAATTGTAAAATTCACCTTAGTTTGACGGACAGCGTTGTCAAAAGAAACTGCATTATAGGTGATTTGCTTGATTTTGTAATCATCAGGAGTAATTAAAAAAGTAACCGGGGCAGCTTCAAAAATTTTCTTTTCAGTACCTTCATAAGTTCCATAAGAGGTAACCTGGTTATATTCAAAAGGTAATGCCTGTATAGTAAGATTTACGCCATCATTATCAACAGGGACTTGGGCTGTAAAAATTCCATTAGCATCAATCTTAACAGTATCATGCCAATTTCCGGCACCTGCAGCAGCATTAAAATCAGCATAAGGAATGCTTAATATTACTTTTGTGTTTTCAGGAGCATATTCAAGGCCTAAGACGCGTTTGTTTAATTCTGCAAAAGCATAGCCCTTAACAGTAATTGTTTTTTTGAGGTCAATTTGCAAGCTGCTATTGTCCACATCTTTGTCGCAAGATGCCAAGATTAAGGCTGTTCCTGCCAAAACCGAAAGAATTCTGAGGTGTTTCATTTTCATTATTATTTAAGTTAAAGGTTAAATTCTTCAAAATTAATAATTATTCTATACCAAATAATTTTTCATTTAAACATGGAGAAAAGTATTCTTTTAAATTACCTTCTAAGTCGCTGTAAATCAGATATGCTTTGATTTTATTTTCAGATAAAAATAGTTTGGATGAATCCAATCCTTTTACCATACAAGCGGTAGCAACAGCATCGGCAAAAGCACATTTTTTGTCAAATATTGTCACGCTAAGCAAGGTATTACGGGCAGGAAATCCAGTAAAGGGATTGATTGTGTGCGAATATTTTACTCCGTTTTCAACATAAAAACGTCTGTAACTTCCCGATGTAGAAACAGACTCATTATTTAACTCAACAATGGCCTTTAACTGGTGTTCTGCACCGTTGTTGTTTTCAACAGGTTTATCTATACCTATTCTCCATAGCTTACCTTTTTCATTTACCCCTTTACATCTGACCTCTCCGCCAATTTCGACCATATAATTCTCTATTCCGCTTTTTTCAAAAAAATCGGCAACTAAATCAACAGAATAACCTTGTGCTATGCCATTCACATCAATTTTTACCTTTGGATTAGACTTTATCAACTTGTTCCCTTCAATTTTTATTTTATCCATACCAGTAATGAGCAACAAAGAGTCTATTGTCTTTTGAGACGGGCGTTTCTTAGTATCAGGGCCAAAACCCCAAGCATTAACCAACGGGCCTACTGTAATATCAAATGCCCCGGCAGACATTTGGTTGATTTTTTTGGAAAAATTAATCATATCAACAAACATAGAATCCAGAGAAACTGTAGGATCATTGTTATTGATTTTCGAAATCACAGACTGCTTATTATATATTGAGAATTGTAAATCAAAAGCATGAAGAATGCTATCTACATTATGCTGTACTACTTCAACAGAATCTGAGGTTTTACAAGTTATGTGATACGTTGTACCTTGTGTTTCGCCTGCAAATTTGATATATTTCTGCTCAGGTTTTGGCGTTTGACAAGCGTTTAATAATAAAACAAAAAGGAATAATACTGAAATACTTGATTTAATAAACATGGCCATCTTCATTTAATTCGGAACTATTGATTTTCTTGTTATTTATAGCTTTCCAGGCCCAAAACATGTATGCTGCAACAAATGGGACAAGTATGCTTACCAGTGTCATTGCTTTCAGGGTATATAGGCTTGAAGAACCATTTTCGATAGTAATGCTGCTTTGCATATCAAAACTGCTTGGATAAAATGCGGTATTGTTGAAACCCAGGTTGATAAACAAAGTAAATACAGTAACTATAGTACCTGCACCTGCATACCAAATTGCTTTATCAGATTTTTTTAATATCCCGAGAATTAATCCATATATAACCATTGCTAAACCAGCTAAAAACAAGATGCCCGCAACCGGCATTTCTACAAAATTCTTAAAATACTTATACGGTTCGAGATAAATCATTTTTGTATCAGGTGTATAGCCGTAACCAACTGAAAAGAATATAGCTATGACAAATGTCAGAAAGAAAACTAAAAAACCAGAAGCATTTATGATTAGATGTTTTGCAGCCCTGGTATGAACCTGCTCATTTTCAATATTATTGTAAAAGTATAAAATGGCCAAGGTACGGGATAAAAAGAAAACAGCAAATCCCAACATCAGGTTTCTCCAGTCTGCCAATGCTTCAAGCCCATGAAATGAAGATTGCCACGAAGAGATAACCGCATTGCCATCAGAAGCAATATTTTCAAAGGTTACACTAAAAGCAGAGCCTGTAAACATAGTAGCTACAGCAGTCCCTAAAAGAAAAGTCCCTAAAGCCCCATTAATAAAAAGAAAAATCTCGTAAGTTCTTTTCCCCAGAAAGTTGGAAGGTTTTGAACGGTATTCATAAGCTATAGCCTGAATAATAAAGCAAAACAATATACTCATCCACACCCAATAAGCCCCACCAAAGCTTGTTGAATAAAAAAGCGGGAACGATGCAAAAAATGCGCCCCCAAAAACTACTAAAGTGGTAAAAGTAAATTCCCATTTACGTCCTAAAGAATTGACAATGAGCGATTGTTCAATGTCACTTTTGCCCAAAGTGTATATCAATGTTTGTCCACCTTGCACAAACAGCAGAAATACTAAAACCCCGCCTAAAAGAGAGATGATAGTCCACCAGTAATGTTGTAAGGTCAATAAAGCAACTGAATCAAACATAATCATGTGTTTTTAGTTATTTGAAATGCTATTTTTTGAGTTCCCCTGGCCCAAGTTTGATTTGCTTAAACATAATTTTTATTTCGGCAATCAGCAATGCAGTAAATATAGCGGCAAAAAGCCAGAAAGTAACCTGAACTGCCGAAACATTAAGATTAGAAACTGCTGCCAATGTAGGAAGATAATCTTGTATAACCCAAGGTTGACGGCCAACTTCAGCTACTATCCATCCGCATTGACTGGCAATATAAGGTAATGGCAATGACCATAACATAATGTACAGCAACCATCTTTTAGACCCGAGGTCGCTTTTGTATGTATTCCAGAGTACAAGAGCAAACAAGAGAATGAAAAAAATGCCCAAAGCCACCATTATCCTAAAACTATAGAAAATAAGGGGAATACTGGGGATCAGCTGACTTGGATTTTTTATAAAGGAATAACCAAAATATGCAAAGTAATTCTTTTGAAACTCAGTGCTCATAAACTCTTCACGGTTTTTCTGATAAGCCTCCACGTTCCCATTCTTTTTAGCCTCTTGAAGCTCTTTAAGCATATTGCGGGCCAACAGTCCCCGTTCCTTTTTTTCGTTAAAAGAAAGAATGTTATGCTCTTTATTGCCGTATATCAAGTCATGGATGCCAGGAACAAAAGCATTGGCATCATTGAAAGCCAGGAAAGAGAGCATACCTGGGATTTCAATGGAATATTTGACCTTCGCAATTTCAAGCGAGTCTTTTTCATCTGGTTTAGTAGTAATGCCCAGAATACTTAAAGGTGCATCTGTTGTGCCCTTAACGAGGCCTTCCATTACAGATAGTTTCATTGGTTGATATTTGGCTACCTGTTTGGCAGAGCCATCTCCATTATATGCAATGTACAAAGACGAAACCAAACCAAAGATTGCAGCAATCTTAATACTTCTTATAGCAAGTTGTGTCTCACGTTTTTTGAGCAAATACCAGGCTGAAACAGCAACAACAAAAACAGAGGCCGTTACAAAGCCCGAATTAATGGTATGCAAAAATTTATTAATAGCCACAGGCGACAGAAGAACGTCCCAAAAATTTATCATTTCGTTGCGGGCTGTATCCGGGTTGAAATGCATACCTGCAGGATATTGCATCCAGGCATTAGCCACCAATATCCAAAGGGCCGAAAGATTAGCGCCAATAGCTACAAGCCATGTGGACATCAGGTGAAATTTTTTGCTCACTTTGTTCCATCCAAAAAACATGACTGCAATAAAAGTTGATTCGAGGAAAAAGGCCATAATGCCTTCAATAGCCAAAGGCGCACCAAAAATATCGCCCACAAACCAGGAATAATTGGACCAGTTGGTCCCAAACTGAAACTCCAATATGATGCCTGTGGCAACCCCAATGGCAAAATTAATGCCAAATAAAGTCATCCAAAATTTTGTAATACGCTTCCACTCTGGATTGCCGGTTTTGACATAGATACTTTCCATAATGCCCAGTATAATTGCCAAACCAAGGGTCAAAGGTACAAAAAGCCAATGGTACATGGCTGTAAGTGCAAATTGCCAACGCGACCATTCAACTAAACTAATATCAGTCATAGAAGTAAAATTATTTTGTTATTTGTTCTAAAACGTAATTGCTTTTTTGTTGTGAATTGTTTTTGAAACGTTCTCCAAGAAAGTCTTTAAAGAAGAACAATTTTAAAACAGCAAACATAACAAACAGTTTGACAAGGATTATAATCCAAAGCTTACGGCCAACGGTCATAGAACGAAAACCATCAACATAAAACATTACAACTTTTTTTATTACAGCGGCCATACTCTGATTATGTATTCAAATATAACCCAAAAGAGCTAAAAAAGTTTAAAACAAACGGAAAAAGACTAAAATGATATGTCAAGAATAATGAAGTATAAACTTTAAAAATACTTAATCAACAAGTAAAAAATCCATCTGCTTCTTGACAAGATTTGTTCTCCAAACTTTAATCTTAACATTATCTCCCAATTGGAAACGACGGTTAGAATTTTTCCCAACTAAACAATAGTTTTCCTCATCATAAAAATAGTAATCGTCAGATATTTCGCGGATAGGAACCATACCTTCACACAGATTGTCTTTTATTTCAACATAAATGCCCCATTCGGTAATGCCAGAGATCGTTCCTTCGTAAACATTTCCAATCTTATCGCTCATAAACTCCACCTGCTTGTACTTTACAGAAGCACGTTCGGCCTCAGTAGCCCTTTTTTCCATGTCAGAAGCATGCTTGCACATCTTTTCGTACTTTGCTGCATCCTTAGATTCGTTTTTGTGCAGGTAATAATCGAGCAAACGATGAACCATCACATCGGGATATCGACGTATAGGTGAAGTAAAGTGGGTATAGTAAGCAAAAGCAAGCCCATAATGGCCTACATTATCGGTAGAATATTCGGCCTTTGCCATTGCTCGCAAAGCAAGGTTCTCAATTACCTCTTCCTCATTTTTCCCTTTGACATCTGAAAGTAACTTGTTGATATCGCTGGCTGTCTTCTTTTCATTGGCAGTATTGACAGAATAACCAAATTTTTTAACAAAACGGGCAAAAGCAATCAACTTGTCGGGATTAGGCACATCGTGAACCCTGTAAACAAAAGTCTTTGGTTTTTCATTATGCTTAGGCATCCCAACAAACTCAGCTACTTTGCGATTGGCAAGCAGCATAAATTCTTCGATAAGCTTGTTAGAATCCTTGTTTTCCTTAAAATATGTGCGGATAGGCTTCCCTTTTTCGTCCAGCTCAAATTTGACCTCAAGACGGTCAAATTCAATAGCACCACTTTTCATACGCCTTTCGCGCATCTGCTTGGCCAAACCATGCAGTGTTAGTATAACTTCAGATAAATCCCCCTGACCAGTTTCAATGATAGCCTGGGCTTCGTCATAATTGAAACGACGGCAAGATTTGATTACAGTACGCCCAAACCATTGCGATAAAACATTTGCTTTGGCATCCAATTCAAAAACTGCAGAATAGCAGAGCTTTTCCTCGCCAGGACGTAACGAGCATACATTGTTTGAAAGCCTTTCAGGCAACATAGGTACAACTCTGTCTACTAAATATACAGAAGTACCCCTATTATAAGCCTCTTTATCAAGAATAGAACCTGGTTTGACATAATAGGTAACATCTGCAATATGAACCCCCACCTCTACATTACCATTCTCAAGTTTTTTAAAACTTAAAGCATCGTCAAAGTCTTTTGCATCAGCCGGATCAATGGTAAAAGTTGTTATATTCCTGAAATCACGTCGCACTTTGATTTCCTCCTCAGTAATTTTATCAGAAATATTATTGGCCTCAGCTTCAACTTCCTGAGGAAACTTGTATGGCAACTCGTACTCAGCAAGGATAGCATGCATCTCTGTTTCGTTCTGCCCAGGAGCGCCAAGCACTTCAACTACTTCTCCAAATGGGTTCTTTACATTGCGGGGCCAATCAGTAATTTTAACAATCACCTTCTGTCCATTCTTAGCCTTTTTAAGTTTATCAAGCGGGATAAATATATCGTAAGGGACATCCTTACTATCTACAATACAAAAAGCGAAGTGTTTAGCAGCTTCTATGCGCCCAACAAACTGCTTGCGCTTACGTTCAAGAATTTCAACAATTTCACCTTCCAAACGTCTCCCGGGACGACGTGCAAACAAATTGACCGTCACCTTATCGCCGCCAAGTGCATGATTAAAATTTTTCTGCAAAATAAGCACATCTTCTTCCAGCTCATCGCTAATAACAAAAGCATTACTGCCCGATGTCATTTGCACAATACCGGTAATAAGTTTTGATTTGGCAGGAATTTTGTACTTTCCCCGATCCATCTCCACAATAACACCAGCAATGACAAGCTCATCCAGCACTGCAAGTAGCATTTCCCTTTTGTCATTGTCCCCCAATGAAAGCTTTTTGGCAATTTGTTTATAATTAAGGGCTTTATTCTCATTGCTTGATAAAACCTCAACAACGAGGCCTTTCAATATATTATAGAATTTTCCTGAGTCAGATTTTTCTTTTTTCTTGTTTTTTCTCATACATAATAATTTGAACACAAATGTAATATAATTAATTGAGGAATGGCTACAAATGGCACAGAAGCAATCCTTTCCATGTTTTCAAACAAAAAAACGTGGGGTTTGTTAGTTTGCTTGTTAAATTTGCAGCCAATTAATAAATATCATGAAAAAATACAGGGTTTCAGGAGTTTCGTACCTTAACTCAATACCAATGATACACGGCTTGACACAGAGCCTGAAAGTGATGGAAAATACTGAATTAACATTAGATACCCCTAATATTTGTGCAGAAAAACTGATGACCCATAAGGCCGACATTGGATTAGTACCGGTAGGAGCCCTATTAGACATGGATTATTATCAGATAATTTCTGATTGCTGTATTGGTGCTTTTGGAAATGTCAGAACAGTAGTTTTAGCAAGCAATGTACCTATAGAACAAATAGAAACAATAGTATTAGACCCATTTTCACGAACATCCAATTTGCTTTTGCAGATTCTTGCTAAAGAATTTTGGAAGAAAGATTTTCATTTCTACAAAGGAATGCCCGAATTTGAAAATAAAGATATTAAAAATACTACTGCTGCTGTAGTTATTGGCGATAAGGTTTTTTCTATCGAAAAAAAATATACGTATATTATTGATCTTTCCAATGAATGGCTCAAATTTACCGGCTTACCTTTTGTTTTTGCAGTATGGGCAGCCACGTCAGATATCGACATTGAGTACATTTCAGATTTCAACCAAGCTGTAATGCAAGGTGCAAGGGCTGTTGATGATGCTATCGACAATTATCCCCAGCAAATAAACATTTCAAGAGAAGAAAAAGCGAGCTACCTTCATCATAACATAGATTTTGATTTTGATGAAAAGAAAAAAACGGCATTAAGCCTGTTCCATCAAATGGCCAAGGAAATTAAAGCCTGAAAAATCAATTATTTTTGTTATTTTAGCTTTTACTGTTAAAAATAAAAAAATGAAAAACAAAATATTCCTCATCTTAGTTATTGTTGGAACAATGATTTCAAACATTTTATTTGCATCAGCTTCTGATAAAACCAGGGTTTACAAGTTTGAAATCAACCAATCAATAGATAAATCAGCATGGAGACTGACCAAAAAAGCTTGTGAACATGCAACAAAGATCAATGCAGATATTTTACTTCTGCGTCTCAATACTTATGGTGGTTTAGTAGATGCAGCCGACTCTATCCGAACTGCATTATTGAACTTTCCTAAGCCGGTATTGGTATTTATAGACAATAACGCAGCTTCAGCCGGAGCGCTCATATCAATATCAGCAGATAGTATATATATGCGAAAAGGGGCAAGCATAGGTGCTGCTACCGTTGTCGATCAAGAAGGGAAAGTAGTGCCAGACAAGTATCAAAGTTACATGCGGGGTATCATGCGCTCAACAGCTGAAGCTCATGGCAAAAAAGTAGTAATCAATGGAAAAGACACAACTTACGTATGGCATCGCGACCCCAAAATTGCTGAAGCCATGGTTGACCCGAGAACTTACATCAAAGGCATCAACGACTCAGGGAAAGTACTGACTTTTACAACTTCAGAAGCCATCAAACATGGATTTTGCGAAGGTGAAGCTGAAAATATTGATCAGGTTCTTTCTTTAGCTGGCATTAAAGAATATGAAATAGTGGAATATAAAATAACAGCAATGGATTCAATTATTGGATTCTTGTTGAACCCCGTAGTGCAAGGAATTCTGATTATGATCATTGTTGCCGGCATATATTTCGAGTTCCAGACGCCAGGCATAGGATTTGCACTGTTCGCTGCCATTGGGGCAGCATTGCTTTACTTTGCCCCGCTTTACCTCGAGGGGCTTGCCAACAATTGGGAAATTTTGCTTTTCATAGCTGGTATAATTTTGTTGGCAATAGAGATATTTGCCATTCCCGGATTTGGAGTCACGGGTATACTCGGGATAAGTTTTATTCTTATAGGCCTTACCATGGCACTTATAGACAATGTACACATTAAGCCATTAGAATATTCGGGTATGGTAATAGTATTAAGGGCTTTTTTCCTTGTCATTACTTCTGTTGTTTTATCCTTTGCCGGTTCATTATATGTCAGTGGTAAGCTAATCAAATCGAAAAAGACAAAAATAGCTTTATCAACAAGCATTAGCAGCTCAGATGGATTTGTAGGCGTTGACCAGCAACGTTTACAAGAAATGAAAGGTAAAACCGGTGTAGCAAAAACACTACTAAGGCCTTCCGGGACAGTAGAAATTGAAGGCCATATGTACGATGCTAAATCTGAAACAGGATATATTGAAGCCGGCCAGCAAATCATTGTCACCCGTTCTGAAACAAGTCAATTGTATGTAAAACCATTTAAGGGATGAATGAAAACGTTTTTAACATAAGGGTTTACGGCATCATTTTCAATGAACAGCGCAATGCAGTTTTAGTTTCAGACGAATACCAACTCAACACCTTTATGACAAAGTTTCCTGGAGGTGGATTAGATTACGGTGAAGGGACAATAGACTGTCTAAAAAGGGAGATTATTGAAGAAACCGGTCATAAAATCTGTAATATTGAACATTTTTACACTACCGACTTTTTTCAAAAAGCACTATTTTTTGATAACCAACAACTTATCAGCATATACTATACTTGTCAACTTGAGGGGCAACAAAACTTTCCAACATCCACGCAGCCCTGGAAGTTTGAAAAAGCAGAGAATGGCCAGGAAAGGTTCCGGTGGAACAAACTCAGCGAACTGAATACAGAACAATTTACGTTCCCAATTGATAAGATAGTTGCTGGAATGCTTACCAAATAACATTTACAAGATGAAAGTATATACAAAAACAGGAGATAAAGGCGAAACAAGCCTTGTTGGAGGTAAAAGGGTTGCCAAATCAGACCTTCGTCTTGACGCTTACGGAACAGCCGATGAATTATTAGCTTTTATAAGCCTTCTGAAGGACCAGCAGATAAGTAACATACACAAAACCATATTATCAGAAGTTCAGGATCATTTGATGACTTGCTCAGCAATACTGGCTTATGATTTCGAGAATAAGTCAGTTAAACTCCCTTCCATTACTGAAAAAGAGATATTATTTCTTGAAAAAGAAATTGACAAAATTGAAGAAACCTTAGAACCTCTTTTTACGTTTATTATTCCAGGAGGACATCCTATTGTTTCAATAGGCCATGTAGCTCGAACGGTGTGCAGAAGGGCAGAAAGGATTGTAGTAAAACTTGCAGAAGAAGCTGAAGTACCTGAAAATGTTATAAAGTATTTAAATCGACTGTCAGACTATCTATTTGTATTGACGCGCAGACTTTCGTCCGATTTAAATATCAGAGAATCAGCATGGAAGCCAAATTTGGAATTATAGAAAATATTTTTAATTTTTGCACAAAAATTTAAAAAGCGTAAAAACCATCAAAATATGTATTGGACGTTAGAATTAGCTTCAAAATTAGAAGATGCACCTTGGCCAGCAACTAAAGAAGAACTTATAGATTATGGCCTTCGTACCGGAGTTTCTATGGAAGTGATAGAAAACCTTCAGGAAATCGAAGATGACGGGGAAATCTATGAAAGTATTGAAGATATCTGGCCAGATTATCCCAGTAAAGACGATTTCTTCTTTAATGAAGATGAATATTAACAGAAAGTCCCGATATGCGGGACTTTTTTGTTATAAATATTTGAACAAACACTATTTTCTTTTGTTAGGATAAAAAAATAACCATGCGATTATCAGACTTAGCTTTTGGCGAAACCGCAATCATTGTAAAAGTATTTGGACGAGGAGCTTTTAGAAAAAGAATTACAGAAATGGGATTTGTCAAAGGCCGTAAAGTTACCGCTATCAAATCTGCCCCTCTAAATGACCCTATTGAATACAATATTATAGGATACAATATTACACTTCGTCGTAGTGAAGCATCTTTAATAGAAGTTACCACCATACAAGAAGCTGAGAAAGAAGATTTCTCGCACTTCAATGGTACTTTTACAGAAGAAATGCTGCAAAAAAAAGCCCGTGAAAAGGGGAAGATAATAAATGTAGCCCTTGTAGGAAACCCCAACTGCGGAAAAACAACACTGTTCAATTTTGCATCCAATTCGCATGAGAAAGTTGCCAATTATAGTGGGGTTACAATTGACTCAAAAACCGCAGAATTTCATTACAAAGGATATCAGATAAACTTAACAGACTTACCCGGGACATACTCACTCTCGGCATATTCACCCGAGGAAATTTATGTAAGGCACCATATCATTGAAAATACGCCTGATGTAGTTATCAATGTTCTTGATTCTTCTAACCTTGAACGAAACTTATTTTTGACAACCCAACTAATAGATATGGACATTAAGGTTGTGGTATCGCTGAATATGTACGATGAACTTTCGCAGCGTGGAGATAACTTTGATTATAAGTCATTAGGCAAAATGCTTGGTATCCCTTTTATCCCAACTGTAAGTACCAAAGGGATAGGCATTAGTGAACTTTTCGATAAAATTATCAATATATATTCGGAAAAAGACAAAACCTACCGTCATATCCATATTAACTATGGCGAAGAAATGGAGGTTTCAATTCGACGTATCCAGGAAAAAATCAAACAAAATCCCGATATTACAACAGTTGTCTCGTCTCGGTTCCTATCCATTAAACTGCTTGAGAAGGATAAAGAAGCCGAGAAGTTTGTAAAAAGGACAAATAATGCAGATGAAATTTTACAGGCCTCGCAAAAAGAGGGCAAGCGTTTGGCTAATTTATATAACGAAGACAGCGAAACACTTATCACAGACCTTCGTTATGGGTTCATTGCCGGAGCTTTAAAAGAAACTTATGTCAAAGGGAAAACCGAAAGGAGGAAGACAACAGAATTTTTAGACACTTTGCTTACCAACAAAGCTTTGGGCTTCCCATTGTTTTTTATATTCTTGTGGGTAATGTTTGAAGCTACATTCAAGCTGGGCGAATATCCCAAGCAATGGCTTGAAGCCTTTGTATCGTTTACCGGACAAGTGATTGACAAAATTATGCCTTCAGGTCCATTACACGACCTCATTAGCGATGGTATCATCAGTGGAGTTGGAGGAGTCATCGTATTTTTGCCTAACATTTTATTGCTATTCCTGTTTATTTCTTTTATGGAAGACTCAGGATATATGGCACGAGCAGCATTTATCATGGATAAACTTATGCACCGCATTGGGCTTCATGGCAAATCGTTTATCCCTCTCATCATGGGCTTTGGGTGCAATGTGCCTGCTATAATGGCAACACGTACTATTGAAAACCGCAATAACAGGCTACTTACTATACTTATAAACCCATTTATGTCGTGTAGTGCGCGACTGCCAGTTTATATCTTATTTGTCTCTGCTTTTTTTCCAGAACATGCAGGGACAGCATTATTCCTGATTTATTTTACAGGGATATTATTGGCCATTGGAGTTGCCTTAATATTTAAAAACACTATATTCAGGGCAGAAGAAATACCTTTTGTCATGGAACTTCCTCCATACCGCATGCCAACCATACGCTCCACCATAAAACACATGTGGTTCAAAGCTGAACAGTATTTAAAAAAAATGGGAGGCGTAATTCTGGTAGCTTCTATCATCATTTGGGCTTTAAGTTATTTCCCTCATAACAATGATCTTACTTCAGTTTACGAAAACAAAGCTAAAGAGGTAGAGATGAAGTATAACAACATTAAAGTTGTCTCCAATACTGAATTATACGAGCTTGACTCTCTAAAAAACATAGAGTTAAAGCAATTAGAATTTGAGAAAAATCAAATTCATCAACAAAATTCATACATTGGAAAGATTGGACAATTTATTGAGCCTGCAATGCTGCCATTAGGGTTCGATTGGCGTTTAAGTGTCAGCCTGCTTACGGGTATTACAGCCAAAGAAGTAATTGTAAGTACCACTGGTGTTCTTTTTCAGGCAAAATTAGATGACGCCGACAATATATCGCTTCAAAACAAACTGAAAGAAAGTAAGTTTGTATCTGGCCCTAAGAAAGGCGAAACACTTATTACCAATCTTACGGCTATAAGTTTTATGGCATTTGTGCTGATTTACTTTCCATGTATTGCTGTAATGGCAGCAATCAGGCGCGAAGCCGGAGGATGGAAATGGCCTTTGTTTGTTATATTTTACACAACAGGTATTGCATGGCTTGTTTCATTTGCGGTATTTCAGATTGGAAGTTTTTTTATGTAATGGAATCAAGATTAAAAAACCAAGAGACAAGAAGAAGATAATTTAAAAACATGAAATACATATCTGATTAATTATGAACTGGCAGGAAATTATAACATATCTCATTATTGCAGCATCTGTAATATATGTAATTGTACAGCTTTATCATTCGTTCTTTTCGAAAAAAGCTAAAGATAAATGTTGCACCTGCAATGTCCAATGTAATATAAAACAATAGGGAGAACCTTTCGTCCTCCCTATGATACTTAAACTTAAAACAGGATATAATAACCTATTTTTGTTCTGCTTGCGAATTGGCCTTGTTTACTTTAACATTTCTGCCACTAAGTTCTTTACCATTAAGGTTAGTAAGAGCTTCTTCTGCTGCAGAATCAGTAGCCATTTCAACAAAACCATACCCTTTAGATTTTCCGGTACGTTTATCAATGATAATTTTTGCTGAAACAACTTCGCCATACTGACCAAAAGCATTTTTCAGTTCATCTTCTTTCATTGTGTAAGAGATGTTGCCAACATAAAGTGTTACGCTCATAAGAAAGTTTTTAGAAATTAAGACTATTTAACAAATATAATCTAATTTCGCAATCAAACAATATTTTTCGATAAAAAATCGTTTGCTCTCTTTTTATGCCAAAGTAGCTACCATAATAGCTTTTATAGTATGTAAGCGATTTTCAGCCTCATCAAAGACAATAGAATGTTTTGATTCAAAAACTTCTTCTGTTACCTCAATCCCTGTCATACCATATTTTTCATGAATTTTCTTTCCAACTTTGGTCTCAAGGTTATGAAATGCTGGTAAACAGTGCAAAAACTTAACATCCGGATTGCCTGTTTTTTTGATAACATCCATATTTACCTGATATGGCTTCAACAGCTTAATACGCTCATCCCATACCGATTCGGGTTCACCCATTGATACCCAAACATCTGTATAAATAAAATCAACCCCTTTTACAGCTTCGTCAACACTTTCTGTAATGGTTATTTTTGCACCGGTTTCTTTGGCAATCTCCTGACATTTCTTAACCAGCTCATCATTTTGCTGACAAGCCTTAGGTGCAGCAGCACGAAAGTCCATGCCCATCTTTGCAGCCCCTACCATTAGTGAATTACCCATGTTGTTACGGGCATCGCCAAGATAACAAAAACTGATTTTATTTAGTGGTTTATCTGAATGTTCTTGCATAGTAAGAAAGTCTGCCAATATTTGAGTTGGATGAAACTCATCTGTCAAACCATTCCAAACAGGCACACCAGCATATTTGGCTAATTCTTCAACAGTATTTTGCGAAAAGCCCCGATACTCGATTGCATCGTACAATCTGCCTAAAACCCTTGCCGTATCTTTAATAGATTCTTTGTGCCCTATCTGGCTCCCGTCCGGACTTAAGTATGTAACATGTGCTCCTTGATCATAAGCTGCCACTTCAAAAGAACAACGGGTACGAGTTGATGTCTTTTCAAATATTAAAGCAATACTTTTCCCTTTCAAAGTCTGCTGCTCAGTACCACAACGTTTTGCTGCCTTAAGATCGGCAGACAGTTTTAATAAATATCCTATTTCTTCGGGAGTAAAATCAAGCAGTTTAAGAAAACTGCGGTTTTTAAGATTGTAAGCCATAATGTTACTTTTAAAATTTAAACGGTAAAGTTATTTATTTATAGTAAATTATCGAATCAAGACTTTTTATTTTCTGTAGGCAGTTTTTATCAATAGTCAGTATTTTTCAAAAAAAAAGCGTGATGTACTTACACCACGCTTCCTCCCGACTTTGACGGTTTGATTTTATAAAACAAAGATATTCAAATAGTTATTATTTTGCTCAGGCACTACACTTTATTTTTGGCAAAGGCGGTATGGGACAGTACTGTACTGCATTTCAAGGGTT
>Ga0208197_1002100_pt1 | contig 18245 bp, 16 predicted proteins | sample AD_JPNNA4_MetaG_FD_184444 | JGI IMG/M metagenome (GOLD analysis project Ga0208197, IMG submission 184444) | Active sludge microbial communities of municipal wastewater-treating anaerobic digesters from Japan - AD_JPNNA4_MetaG (SPAdes) (version 2) | ecosystem: Engineered > Bioreactor > Anaerobic...
CCGAGGCGGGCGAGTTCGGCAAGGATGGCTTGGCGTTGCTGGTGGATAGCGTTCATTGGGGACTCCTTTCGGTTAAGTGGCTACATACTTTGATCAATGTAGTTATATATACTACATATTTTCCCCCAAAAAAAGAGAGATTTTCACTTAACCAACTTTTATTTCGTGCACCCCCCGCCTTCCGTGGGATTGACTTCCCCCGCGCCACAGCATAAGCTTCGCCCCGTAAGAATAAACAACACCCCAAAAGGACAACTGCACATGAAGAAATTGGTCGCAAGTCTCTTGATTGGCCTGTTCGTGCTGATGGCCGTGGCTCCCGCGGCAAGCGCTGCTGGCCAAGGCCGTGGCGGGTTCGTCGGCTTCCTGGCCGGCTGCTGCTTCGGCATCCGCTCCGGCAACGCCTATAACGACGGCAAGGAACTCCACTTCCGCGAATGGTGCCGCCTCATCCCCTACGTGAACATCGTTTTCATGATTTGGGACGGCATTGATGGCGCGCAAGGCACCACCACCGCCAAGCTCGCCCAGCAATACGGCGCCACCTACTACTAAACCCATCGAAAACAGGAAGGAACTTTCCCCATGAAAAAAATCATTGCAACCCTGCTGATTGGCGCGTTGGTCATGATCGCGGTGGCTCCCGCCGCTTCGGCCGCGAATGAACGCGGCGGCGTGGTCGGCTTCTTTGCCGGCTGCTGCTTCGGCATCCGTTCCGGCGCCGCCTACAACGACGGCAAAGACCTCCACTGGCGCGAATGGGTTCTGTTGATCCCCATCGCCGGCATTGTGGTCGCCATCATGAACGGCTTGGACGGCGCCAACGGCCTGACCTCCCGTGACATGGCCAGCCAGTACGGCAGCAACTTCTATTAAGCCGATGGCCATTACGCGGCCAGCCGCGCGAAAGATTCCGGGCCTCGTGCCCGGAATCTTTTTTTGCGCCCTTGCGCTAGCCGCCGCCGCGCCACCCTCCCTCGACCTTGCCGCCGAACTATTTGCCGAGGGCCAGTTGGCCTCCGCCCGCCTGGAAGCCCGCCGCGCGCTGGAAACCGCCACCGGACCCGCCGCCGACCATGCCCGCCTTCTGGCCGCCACCTGCGCCCTGCGCCTGAACGACGCCCCCGCCGCCGCCAAAGACGAACTCGCCGCCCTCTGGCAAAACCCCGCCGCCCCCCTCGAACTCCGCTGCCAAGCCGCCTACGAACTTGCCCTTGCCGACTGGCATTCCCCCGCCTCCCGCACCCCCGCCGCCCTCGAATTCGCCTATCTCCACGCCCAAGCCGCGCCCCTCTTCTGGCGCGCCGGCTGCTCCCTGTACTTCTACCTCAAAGCCCACAAAACCCTCCGCCGCGAAAAGGCCCCCCTCTGGCAATCCCTCCAAACCTGCCGCGACGCCTGGCCCCTCGAAATCTGGCGCGAGTGCCGCCCCCGCCGCCCCCACGGCCCGCCACTCGCCGCCCGCCCCGCCCACTGGCTCGTCCGCTTCTACCGTACCCACATCGGCCCCGCCATCGGCTCCCGCTGCGACCTCCAACCCAGTTGCTCCGAATACTTCCGCCAAGCCACCCAAGCCCATGGCCTCCTTGGCTTCCCCATCATGGCCGACCGCTTCTGCCGCGAATCCTCCGTCGTTGCCGCCCGCGCCAAACCCATCACCATGCCCGACGGCCGCATCCGCTACGCCGACCCTCTCACCGACCACACCTTCTGGCTACGAGGTCCCCCATGAAATCCGCCCCCCCGCCCACACCCTTTTCCACACCATGGAACTTTTTCCGCAAAGTTGTGCCATTGTGTGGAAAAATCGCTGAAAGTTTATCCCGCGTGCGCGGGATTTTTCCATTGCGTGGAAAAAATCCGCCCATTTTTCCACACTGTGGAAAAAAAGTTTCCACACCGTGGAAAATTCTATCCCCGCCAACCAACATTTTTCCACACCGTGGAACTTTTTCCGCAAAGTTGTTCCATTGTGTGGAAAATTTCTTCAAAGTTGTTCCATTGTGTGGAAAATTTCTCCAAACTTTTTCCATAGCGTGGAAAAAATTCGTGCATTTTTCCACACTGTGGAAAAAAAGTTTCCACACTGTGGAAAAATCTCTGCGCCTGCGCCATGCCCTGCTCGCCGCGCTCCTCGCCAGCCCGTTCCTCGCCGCTGCCGAACCCGCTGAATTCGCCGACACCCCGCAACTCGCCCGTGAACTCGCCGCCAACCGTCAGCACAACGCCGCCGCCATCGAATACCGCCGCTTGGCCCTCGCCGATCCTGATTCCGCCCGCGCCGCCGGCTGGTTCTGGCTGGCCGCCCAACAATACGCCAGCGACCACAATCCCGCCCAAGCCAACCGCATGCTCGACCGCGCCGAAGACACCGCCCCCGGCAGCAACGCCGCGCCCGTCGCTTGGCTGCGCGCTGAAAACGCACTCGCCCTGCGCGACTGGGATTCCGCCGGCTTCTACTTCGACAGCCTCCGCCTCAAAGCCGACGCCCCCCCTTGGCGCGACATCGCCGCGCGCGGCGCCGCCACCGCCGCCCTGCGTCGCCACGACATCCCCGCCGCCCGCGCCGCCCTCGCCACCTCTCCAACTGATCCCACCTCCGCCATCACCGCGCTCGATGCCTACGCCGCCCGCCGCGACAAAAAACCGTGGCTCGGCGGCCTTCTCGGCCTTGTCCCCGGCCTCGGCTACGCCTACTCCGGCGAATACGCCAACGCCACCCGCTCCCTCATCCTCAACAGCCTCTTCCTTTGGGGCATGATCGAAACCGCCGATGACGACCAGTGGGCCGCCTTCACCGTCCTCACCTTCGTGGAATTCACCTGGTACACCGGCAGCATCTATGGCGGCCTCGATGCCGCCCACCGCCATAACCAACGCCGCCTCGACGACACCATCGCGGAAATACGCGGCACCACCCGCGCCCAACCCGATTTCGCCAAGTTGCCCATTCTTGTCTGGCAATTTGAGTTTTAATTCATCACTCCTCAGCCCCATCCCCCCGCGCCACCCGCGCCTTTCGCAGCAAATCACCACGCCTTATTCCGTCGCCACCTAATCAAATCAAAACATAATTCTTTGCAATATTTCTCCGCGCTCCCGCGGCCCCCAACGCCGCCTCGCCACTGAATCCGTACCAAAAATAAACCAGCCGTTTTGCAGCACTGCAAAAAAAGATACGAAAAACCTTGCACTTTCCGCGGGGTCCACTAGATTCAACCTATCGTAAGCATATTGATAGGAGAAAAACCATGTCCACCGTAATGAAAGAACTGAAAGCTGAAATCGCCCGTGTCGCCCGGCGCGTGGTGCGCAAGGAAGTTGCGGCCCTGCAGCGCAGCAACGCGGCCCACCGCGGATTTATTGCGGATTTGCGCCGGCAGATTCTCAACCTGCAAAAAGAAATCAAGGCCCAGGCCCGTGGCCCGGCCGCCAGCGAACTCCCCGTGGCCGGCAATGCCGCCGCCGCCAAGCGCTTTTGGATCACCGGCAAAGGTATCCGCGCCCTGCGTAAACGCTTTGGCATGACGCAGACCGAATTCGCCAAACTCTGCGCCGTCAGTATTCCCACCGTCGTCATTTGGGAAGCCACCAAGGGCAAGGTCCCTGTCCGCCGGCACGCCACCGTCGCCCGCTTGCAGCAAGTGCGCCAACTCACCAAGCGCACCGCCCGGCAGGCCCTCGGCGCCTAAACTGCGCCCTGCCGCCCCGCGGTAAAAGCGCCATTGACGCCCATCCCCCGGCATGGTACATCCCATGCCGAATACACGCCTTTGGTCGGGGCGTAGCGCAGACTGGTAGCGCGTTTGCTTGGGGTGCAAAAGGTCACGAGTTCAAATCTCGTCGCCCCGACCACTTTTTCCCCCACGCCACGCCCACCGCGCGCGAAGATCCCTTCGCCAACTCCGCCCATGCAGGCCTCGAGAGGGGAACAGGACGGAGATTGTTAATTGTTAAGGGCTGACCCCAAAATTTCTATATCGCTAAACAGCCTGAGGGATTTGCTGAATTCGGCGGATCACTTCAAAAGCCAGATTCTGGAGAAATTCCTTATCTTTGCTTAACTCGGCATAGAAGCGTTCCTGTTCACCCTCTGAAGACAGCATCCCGTTGACGCAGATTTCGTTCAGGCGATCCATCGTCTCGGCCTCGTAGGCACTCTTGGCACTATTGCGCACATTCATGGCGAGTCCAGCATCTGCGGCCAGTGTGGTCACAATGGACTCAATTGCATCCTTGGCCTGCTCATAGCCATATTTGGCGTTGATCCGCTGAATGATTTCATCCAGCGCGGATACTTTAGGTTCGGCCACCCGGACTTCGGTGGATACGGAATCCAATTCTTGCGCAACGGATTCAGGGAGCAGGTTTTGCTCATGCAACACTTTCCGGGTGGTGAACTTCACCAGCTCGGCCAGCTTTTCGGGGCGGATTTGCTCTTGATCCTCGCCCGCCTTCAGCAGATTCAACAGGGTGTCCAGAAAGGCCGCCAGGCGCTTCATTTCCAAGTCCCAGCGGGCATAAACCGTGGAGACATAGTAAAAGAGTGAAACGAATTGGCTCGCCTCCGCCAAAAACAACTTTTTCTTATTTTCCTTGGGAGTAACCGGCAAGCGGGCGTGGCGTCCGATCAGCTCGGCGAACAACGCGCTCAATTCCGGCGAATGTTTCTCTTCGGCGACGATGAATCCATAGGCCCGCCGGGCTTCTTCCATCGTGAACACGCCATATTCCAGCAAACGATTCCGCTTCTGGAAAAGCACATTGGGATCAATTTCGTTTTCCTCCGGAAGCCACAGCTCGCCGCCGTAGTAGAATTCGAAGGCGGCTTTGATGTCCCGGGCCTCGTTCACAAAGTCCATGACGAAGGTGCGCTTGCCCGCGCGCGCGCGGTTCAGGCGCGAGATCGTCTGCACGGTCTTCACCGGCCCGTTCAGGTGTTTGTCAATGTACATGACGCACAGCCGGTCTTCGTCGAAGCCGGTTTGGAGCTTGTCGGCCACCACGATGATGCGCGCGCGGGGGTCTTTCTGAATGATCTGCCGCAGATCCCGGCCCTCCAGCCCGGCGTTCAAGTTCTCCTCGGTATAGGTTTTATCATCCAGCACGATGCTCCCAGTGAAGCCCACCACCGCCTTGACATCGCAGCCCCGTTCTTCTAGGAAGCGATCCGCGGCCAGTTTGTAGCACACCGCATGCTTGCGCGACGCCGTCAAGATCATGGCTTTTGCCGTTCCGCCCAGCCAATGCTGGCGCCGCGCCAGAAAATCGGTCAGCATGATCTCTGTTTTGCGTTCGACCACCTCGGGTGAACTGGTCAGATAGTGCAGAATCGCGGCCGCCGTCCGCGCACTCTCGAATTCTCCTTCCGCCTCGTCCTTCTTCCGGACTTTGAGCTTGTCGGAATACACCGTGTAGCAAGCGATGGGATTTAGAATGAATCCCTCTTCGATCGCCTGCCGCATCGAATACTTGTGGAAACAGTCTTTACCCCTTGAATTCCGGGTTCCGAACAACTCCATGGTTTTTGTTTGCGGTGTTGCGGTGAACGCAAAATAGCTCACGTTTTTCGTTGCTGTGATGCGGGGTTCCAGTTCCTGTAACTGCCGTTGCCCGTCCTCTCTTTCCTCGTAGGCCTGTTCCAGTTCCGCCGCTTCCGCCAAGCTCTTTCCGGCCAAGGTTTCGGACAGCTTCGACATCGTCTTGCCCGCGGTTGAGGAATGTGCTTCATCAATGATGATCCCGTACTGCTCGCCAGTCTTCTCCTGGAGTTTTTCCAGAACCAGGGGGAATTTCTGCAGGGTCGTCACGACAATCATTCCGCCCTCGTTCAGCAATGCCGCCAGCTCGGCGCTATCCTCCGCCCATTGCACCCGGCCCGTCTTGCCATCCATCGTCAGTGCTTGGCCGGCCAGTTGCGAGTCAATCACCTTGCGGTCGCTGATCACGATCACGGTTTTGATTCCGGGAAGGTTGAGCAGGCGGAATGCCAGCCAGGAGATGGTCTTGGTTTTGCCACTACCGGCGCTATGCCACACCAGATAGCGGCCGCCCATTCCATGTTCCCGGACGTTCCGTTCGAGTTTCAGTACCGCGTCCAGTTGGTGATACCGGGGAAAAATCATCTTCCCTTCTTCGTCAATAAACAGGTAGTCGCGAATGATCCGCAGCAACATGTCGCGCTCGAGCAGTTCATCCCACACATGGTGCGTCGGGTGTTTGCCCTCCTCAATGGGATTGCCTGCACCGCCCGTCGCCGTCCCCCGGTTGAACGGCAAGAATTTCGTTTCCGGCCCGGCCAGCCGCGTAGACACAAAGGCCTCGAATTCATCCATCACCAGGTAGAACAAAGTGCGTCGGTTGAAACCGAACACCTTTTCCCGGGGATCGCGGGTGTTGCGGTATTGCCGCATGCCCTCAACGCCCGCGCTTTGCCCCGCCGTGCGTTTTTTCAGTTCGATCATCGCCACGGGAATGCCGTTCAGGAAGATCGCCAAATCCACCCGGTGCGGTTCCGGCTTGTTCTCGTAGATAAACTCCCGGCGCACCGAAAACACGTTCTTTTCGAGCGAACCCGCTCCCATCCCCGCCAGATTCCGGGGAAAATCCACAACATGGAATTTGGCGCCGCTCGGATAATCCTCCACCAACCCCTTGAGCGTTTTGATCAGGCCATTATGTTCGATGGTCTCGTCCCACAGCCGCAACAGGCGGTTTTGCCAATCGGCCCCGTGCGCCGCCCGGAACTTGGCCAGCTCCGGCTCCTGCGTCCGCTCCAGAAATTCCAGCAATCGCGCCCTGTCCAGCGCGCGATCCATTACGTAATCCCCCTTTTGTCCCTCGACATAGCCCTTGGCAACCAGCGCGGCGCAAATCTCGTCCCGGAACGGATTTTCTCTTAAATCTTCTGCCGCCATCGCCTTACCTCATCCCATCCAGTTGTCCACGCCCTGGTTCAGTCCGCATCCTATCAGCCTTCCCTCCGCTTTCGCAAGCGGGGGTTTTCTGGCTCGTAGTTCCGCCTTCAGGCGGTCTTGGATCGAGTTTGTAGTTCCGCCTTTAGGCGGGGATTTCGGGTTGGTAGTTCCGCCTTTAGGCGGCGGTTTTAGATCCTTCCGCCTAAAGGCGGGACTACGAACATTGATCACATCTCCGGCTCGTCCCAGCCCTTTCCGTAATCCAAAAGTGGATATTGTTTCCAGCGCCGTTTCGCTTCCTCCTGGCCTATGGCGTCCAGATAGTCTGCCGCGCTTGAAAAGGGCCACTGCGTCCATTGCTCCACATATCCATGATGAACGGGATTGTGATGGATGTAGTTGATCGTTGCAAAAACATGCGCATCGCTCCGCATGGCCCGGTCCGCGCAGCGATGCCAGCATGTCCGCCCGCGGCAATCCGCCTCCCCGTTCCACGCGTGCGACATTCTCCCATGCAATCGGCCCACAGCCTTGGTCGTCCCACGCAGATCCCCTGTGCGCACCAGCGCATGCCAATGGTTCGGCAGCACGCACCAGACCGCCAGTTCGCGGCCCTCGGCGCGCAGGGTTTTGACCAGCTCGGCCTCGAATTCCGCCATGCGATTCGGCGAAAGCCCCACAATGGGGCGATGCTCGTAGCAGGCCGCCGTCAGGTGATAAAGCCGTGGCGCATCGCCCGCAAAATGCGGCGGACTGTGATGCGGCAACCTGCGTTGGCGCCGCTCGCGCAACGCCTCTTCTCGTTCCTCCACCGTCATTTTTCGCCACTGGTACATCGTGTATTCCTTTTTTTACTTCGTTTGTAGTACCGCCTTTAGGCGGAGCTTTGGGTTTGTAGTCCCGCCTTCAGGCGGAGCTCCCGGCTCGTAGTACCGCCTTCAGGCGGCATCTTCCGATCCTTCCGCCTAAAGGCGGGACTACAAACTGGTTTTTCCCGTCACGGCTTCCCAAATCAGGCTGCTCCGGTATTCCTTCAACTTGGCCACCATTTTCTCGTTTGCCGCGATTACCTGGTCGATCTCCGCGCAACGGGAATCCAGATATGACACAATCTTCTCTTGTTCAGGCATTCGCGGAAAAAAGATGGGCAATTTCATGAGCAACTCCATATTGAGACTTTCAACAGTGGCGCCTTCCTTTTGACTGAAGGTCAGAATCTCCCGGTTCAAACCCAGAAAGTAATACTGAACATAGTAGATGTTGATTTCTTTTCTGAATTCGAGTGCCTTCAGGTCCTGGTTTATTGTTAGCGGCACCATATTGACGCATGCAGGCAGGGTATGGCGAAGAATGCCAGAACGGGCACACAGGATAAGCCGCCCTGCGTCAATGAGTGAAACCGAGCAGCGTTCGAGTCCTTCCTTTGTAATTGAATCCTCGGTTTTGTAAATCTTGTTGGTTTTTAAATCTTTTGAAGATGCCCAGGGAATATCGCCGTCCCAGAATAGTGGATTCTCTTTTTGAGGCGTCGCACCTCCGGTAATGGAAACAACCGCATATCGCAACGGTAAATGGCACCAATCAACGGGTATCTCCCCAAGCCATTCAAATCCGCTATCTTTGAATTTTGCATTGGGGTTGAGCCCCTTTGTGACCGCCTCACTGATGATGGCGGTGCGTTGGTCGCGCAACAGTTTGTTCTGTTGCTCCTTCGCTGCAATGACCCGATCAATTTCACCACACTTTTCGTCCAGATAGGCCGCGATTCGGGATTGTTCATTTTCTGCAGGATACGGGACAAGAAAATCGTTCAACGATCGACTAGAAAGCTCTAAGAATGTCGTCCCCTGGCCAAACATGTTCAGGGTTTCTGTTTGAGTCCGCAAATAATAATAGAAATATTTACTGCATACGGATTCAGATGCCCGAAGACTCTTGCAGCCTTGGTTGGTGCATAGTGGTACGCCCGCCAATGCAACTTTTCCAATCGGAGCACGATTTGAAACAATTATTGATTCGACAGGGACGAGTTCTGCCGCGCATGACTCAAGACCTTCTCGTGTTATCTTTCGTTTGGAGTCTTTCAAATAAATTTTATCATCACTCATATCGGCCGGCGTTACCCACGGAATATCGCCGTCCCAATAGTCAACATTCCCGCTTGCCGGAGTTGCACCTCCAAGCACTTGAAAAATGGTCTTAATCTTGCGCGCTTCCCACCCCTCCGGGATCAGGCCAATCCAGGGGATGCCGCTGTCCTTCATTTTGCGGGGTTTCATGGGTTGCCGTTCCTTCCGAGCAGGCTGGCGAGGGTGTCACGGATGTCATCTTCGATGGCGACGACTTCTTGAAGGATGTCGCGGGACGGTCTGGGGGGGGCGTACCGGTAAAAATAGCGGGTGAAGGGGATTTCGTAGCCGATTTTGGTCTTGGAATCGTCCACCCACGCATCCGGAGCGTAGGGCAGCACTTCGCGGGCGATGTAGTCGGCGATTTTTTCCTTCAGCGGCACGTTTTCGGTGTCGCGCAACGCGGAATCGGCCTGTTTTTTTCCTTTTTTCAGGACAATGTTGCCCTGTTCGTCGCGCAGGGGGCGTTCGACGGTCACTTTGTGGTAGCCGAAGTCCTCCGTTTCGAGAATCTTCACCCGGTCGCCTTCCTTGAACCCGCGGTAGAGTTTTACAATCTCGGCCCGGTGTTCGGGGGTGATTTCTTTGCGTTTGTTGCCCAGTGATTTCGGTTTCTGCTCTGTCCAGCACCCGGTGGCATCAATCAACTGCACTTTCCGGTGCCGTTTTTGGGCCTTGTTTTTCGAGAGGATCCACACGTAGGTGGAAATCCCGGTATTGTAGAACAACTGATCGGGCAGGGCCACGATGGCCTCGACCAAATCGTTTTCCAGCACGTAGCGCCGGACTTCGCTCTCCCCGCTGCCGGCGTTTCCGGAAAACAGCGGCGAGCCGTTCAAGATGATGGCGATTCGGCCGTCCTTCTCCGTCTTGGCGATCAGGTTTTGCAGAAACAGCAACTGGCCATCGCTGATGCGCGGCAGGCCGGCCATGAAGCGCGAGCCGTACTTGGCCTTGAATTCCTGCTCCACCAAGGCCTTGTCCGTCTTCCATTCGTAGCCGAAAGGGGGATTGGTGATCGTCAGATCGAACTTTTCGCCCTTCAGCTTGTCGTCGGTCAGCGTGTTGCCTTCGTGGATGTTGCGGGGGTCTTCGCCCAGCATGAGCATTTCGGCCCGGCAGATGGCGTAGGATTCCGGGTTGCTGTCCTGCCCGAACAGGCGGATGCCCTCGTCGGTGCCCAGCAGTTCCTTGAGTTTGCGCTTGGCCACCGTCAGCATGCCGCCGGTGCCGCAGCAGCCGTCATAAACGCGGATGATCTTGCCGGGTTTCTTCAGTTCCTCGGCACCCTCGGCCATCATCAGGTCCACGCACAGCTCGATCACTTCGCGGGGGGTATAGTGGTCGCCCGCCTCGGCATTGGCCTTGTAGGTGCGGATGATTTCCTCGAACACATAGCCCATCGAAAGCGGGTCGGTGGTTTCCGGATGGAAGTCCACCGCCGCAAACGCCTTGACCACCTCGAACAGCAGTCCTTTTTTGATCATGAATTCGACTTCTTCGCGGAACTTCAAGCCTTTCACGATTTCCGCGATGTTTTTGGAATAGGCGCCAATGAATTCCAGGAAGTTGGCGCCCAGATTGTCGCTGTCGCCCACCAGGTCCTCGAAGGTCACGCATTTGGCATTGAAAAACGGCACGCCGCAGGCTTTTTTGACGGCCTGTTCCTTGTGCTCGTCGTCCGCTTTCAAGCGCTCCATTTTCGCCAGAACCGGCTTGATGGCGGCATTCTTGTCGGCCAGCACGCAGTCGAACCGCCGCAGGATGGCCATGGGGATGATCACGTTCCCGTAGCGTTCGGGCGTATAGGGCCCGCGCAACTTGTTGGCGATGTCGGTGACCAGCTTCGCTTTTGTTTGGATGTCGGCGTGGTTCATGTTTCTTCCTTTCACGTTAGTAGTCCCGCCTTTAGGCGGTGTTTTTTTCGAACCTTCCGCCTGAAGGCGGAACTACGAACACGTTCTTTTCGCTTCCGTTTGTAGCCCCGCCTTTAGGCGGTGGTTTTCGCTCCTTCCGCCTGAAGGCGGAACTACGAACACGTTTTTTCTCTTCCGTTTGTAGTCCCGCCTTTAGGCGGCATTTTCCGATCCTTCCGCCTGAAGGCGGGACTACGAACATGGGGTTACTTTCATTCATCGTGAAAAATCCCAAGCAACACTTCGTTCAGGAAAACCTTATCCCGCCCGCTTTTCTCTTCGCGCAGCACCCCTTTTTCAACCAGTTGCCGCAGATGCCGCGAAGCGGTTTCGCGGTGCAACTCATTCAGGTCCGAAATACGCACGTAGGGCTTGCTGAAAACCGTGGCCAGGACTTTTTGTAGCTCGCTCTTGCGGCCCCGCAACTGGTTCAGGAACTGGTCGCTGGTGTGATCGGCCGTCAGCTTGCCGATCCGGTTCACGATTTTGAGCGTTCGTCGCGCGGTGTCTTGGAATATCCCCAGCATAAATTCGGCGAACCGGGCCGCGCCCTGTTCCTCTTCCGGCACGGTGAAGGCGGCATAATACTCCTCCCGCCGCCGCAGGATTTCCCCGCTGGCGTACAGCACCGGCAGGGCCAGATACCCCTTCTGGCAAAGAAACAGGATATTCAGAATGCGCCCCGTGCGCCCGTTCCCGTCGTGGAACGGGTGGATGCGCTCGAACTGCATGTGGGCCAAGGCAATTTTGATGAGCGGGTGGGCTGGATACATCTCGTCATTGTACACATATTCCAGCATGTCCAGCAGCAGCCGTTGCAGGAGCGGCTTGCCGTGCGGAGGGGTATAAATCACTTCGCGTTCACCGCTCTTCACCCGGGCCACCCGCGTCAGGCTGCTTTCAAACTGGGGCAGATTTGTGCGCAAACCCGGCGCATTCGCGGCGAGTTGTGCATGGATGGTCTCGATATCCCCCACGGACAACACGCCGCGCGCCTTCAGGATGTCCATGCCGGCAAACAGGGCGGTCTTGTAGCGAACGACCTCCTTGGCGGTTTCCGTGTATTCGCCAAACGCCAGACCTTTGTACAACTCGTCATTGGTGGTGACGATGTTTTCGATCTGGCTGCTGCCGCGCGCCTCCTGATAGGGCAGCAGGTCGAGCAACAGATTCGGAGAAGGCATTTGCCCCACTTGGTAATTCAGCAGCGCAATCGCCACCCGGGTCTCTTCCGCCAGCCGACGCAGTCCCGCCGTTTCCCCCATCGTCCGCGTCGTCAGCAAGGCCAGCCCGTTGTTGGGCACCATCGCATTCATCTTTTTTCCCTTCAAAATCTTTAAGGGTGGCCGGCCAATCATAACACTTGGCCGGCCACCGTTGACCACGCTACTTGAGCTGGTCGTTACAGGGCGGCTTATGAAGTCGAATAAGGTCTTCTTCTTCCGCCTTTCGCACTGCTTCTCCGCCCGTTGTCACATGGGCGTGGACATGAGAGGCACCATATCGCTTTGCGCATGGCTCCTTCTCATGATTGGCCAAACGGTCATGGAGATTCTCCGTTTGTCCAATGTAGCAGGCTTTCCACCTGCCGTCTGAAATGGCGGCGAAGATGTAGTTGCCTGGCTTTTCGGCAAAGGTTGTTCCAATCAGATGAACCTCATAATCGTAGGTTCTTCCAGACTGGCCCTGCCAACGTGCTGTTTGCTGAGTCATGTTTTTTTCTCTTTCCCAGCGGCAAATCTATTGACAAACCTTCACCCGAGGCATACCTTGCCCCTGTCTTCAATGAGTGATGTGGGCCACTGGTTCCACACCTCGGGCGGAGTTGGTGTACACAACCTTCTCCGCCTTTTTTGTCGCCCGCAAGTCAATCATACTTTCGACCAAATGTCAATATAAAAATACGACAAATATATTTTATATGTCGTAATCAATAATATAATCCGACATATAGAAATTATTTTATACAATGATCTCAATACGTCTTCTGCATCATTCTTTTAGGCTCGCAGTATGCCAATCCGGCTTCGTCGCCAACGGCCGGGCATCCGTGGCGGACTTATGGCGTGAATGATCCGGGTTAGAAGCCGCCGATTTCGAGCATGGTGGGTTCGTCCACTTCGCTGCCGGTTTCGCTAAGCTGGGTGGCGAGCTGATAGGTGATGCCATCGCTGCTGATGTGAATGGCGCCGTCGGTATCGGTGGCGACGTTGATGGCGTCGGGGAGGGCATCTTCGGCGGCGCGGCGGGCGAGGCTGGCGATTTTGCGGGCTTCCTTGTAGCGCAGGGGTTCGACGGGGCGGGGGTTGCCAAATTCAAAGATGACGGCTTCGGCGCCGGTGGCTTTCAGGAGTTCGCCGGTGGAGTCGGCGAGGCGTTGGGCCATGTCGTCGGGGAGGCCGAGGGTGATGTCCTCGATGCCGGCGGTGCCGTGGTGCGGGGCGACGACGACTTGGGCTTTGAGTTTTTCCGGCGGGGTGCCGGCGAGGAAGGCTTTTTGCTGGGCGAGGGTGAGGTCAGAGAGGACGAGCATGGCGTAGGCGCCATATTCGATGCGCAGGGAGAGGGGGTTCTCGCCGGCGGGGTCGGCGGGGCCGATGGCTTCGATGAGGATGGGCTTGCCGGCGTATTCGGCGCGGTAGATGACATCGCCGGGGGCGACGGCGCGGGGGGCGAGGGTGGTGCCGGAGAGGCGGTGTTTCAGGCGCGCGGGGGAGCGCTCGGCGAGGAGGCCGGCGACGGGTTCCTCGCGGAGGAGCGGGGCGACGCCGGGGGCGTAGGTGAAGTGGTCCACCGGGATGCCGGTGAGGATGGTGGCGATGCCGGCGCTGTGTTCGGGGTTGGGGGTGGTGACGATGAGTTCATCGAGGCGGGTCATCTTGCGGGCGTAGAGCTGGGGCAGGATGGTGCGCTCGGCGTCCACGCGGGTGGCGGGGCTGGTGACGACCATGCCGGTATCAATGAGGACGGTTTCGCGGGTGGGGGTGTCGAGTAGGATGCTGGAGGCGTAGCCGAGGGAGAGGACGGAGATTTCCAGTTTGCCGGCGGGGCGCATGCGTTCCATTTCGGAGTGGCGCTTGGCGGCGACGCCGCCGCCGAGCAGCAGGAGGAGGGCCACGAAGATGACGCGACGGGAGCGGGGTGCGTTGCGCCAGCCGGGGCGCACGATGCGGAACCAGAGCGGCCGCCACCACACGAATACGGCGCAGAGGGCGAAGTAGACGCCCAGATCAAACACGGTGGGCTTGATCATGAAGGGATAGGAGAACCAGCGGGAGAAGTAGTGGCCGATGAGCAGGAAGCCGATGGAGAAGACCCAGTTGGCGGCGCTGAGGAGCAGGGCGAGGTAGATGCCGATGCCGGGGATGAGCCCGAGCAGGCCGGCGAGCATCGAGAGCTGGAGCACCACGCCGACGAGCGGGATGGCGATGAGGTTGGCGTAGGCGCCGGCGACGGGCCAGCGCATGAAGTAGTAGGGCGAGAGGGGAATCATCATGCCGATCTGGATGCCGAATTGGGCGGCGAAGAAGCCGGCGATGGCCGGGGGGATGTTGGCGAGGCCGTAGTCGCGCAGGGGGGTGAAGCCGATCTTGGTCAGGAAGCGGGCCAGCGCGAACAGGGCGATGCCGAACACCAGCAGGAACAGCCAGAAGCGCAAGGTGGTGACCAGGAACCAGTGGGCGGCGAAGGCCCACGTGAGCACGCCGAGCAGGATCACCAGCGCGGCAAAGTTGTTGCCTTTGAGGCGCTTGAAGAGGTCGAAGAAGGGCTGGGTCATCAGGGCCAGGGAGAGGATGGCCATGAAGGAGAGGGTGAAGGAGGGGTCCACGCACATGGCGGGGTTTTGCAGCAGGATCATGAGGGCGGCGACGGGCACGCCGAGGAGGGCGGAAGAGCGCACGCTTTCGCCGAGGTAGCCCCAGGTGAGCAGGAACAGGGAGTTCATGATGACGGCGCGCAGGGTGGAGGGGCGCGCGCCGGTAATGACGGCAAACACGACGAGCGCGAAGATGATCATGGGCACGTACACCTTTTTGGAGACCTTCAGCAGAATGAAGATGCCCATGAAAAGGACGGTGATGATGGTGACGTGCAGGCCGGAGACGGCGAGGACGTGGTTGATGCCGGAGTAGCGGAATTCGTCGGCGATGAGGCGGTCGGTGTGCTTGCCCAAGGGGATGAGGGGGGGCACGGGGGAGGTTTTATACATGTCGTTGGCCATGGAGACGGTGCTTTGCATGCCGTAGCGCAGGCCAAGGGTGAGGGCGCCGTGGAAGGCGGAGTTGGGCTGGGGCGTGGTTTGCTTGATCACGCGCACGATTTCATCGCGCAGGTAGAGCGAGAATTCGACGAGGCCGTTGCCCTGCCGGGGGGCAGCGGCGCCGGCGGGGGTGACGATGGCGATGGGCGCGGGGCCTTCGCGCGGCACGCGCAGGCGCATTTGGCCGCCGATGTTATAGCTGCGCAGATAGTTGGCTTGGTCAAAGCCGGCCTTGTTGGAGGAGTGCGGGGCGGAGACGAGTTCGCCGGTGACGTAAACATCGTAGCCATAGGCCGCGGAGCAAGCGAGGCGCTCATAGCCGGGCGTTTCGGGGTCCACGGTGATGCGGATGTTTTGCCGGTCCACCGGGAAGAACGGGCCGTCGGGCTGGTATTGGATGAAGTCAGGTTTGACGGAAAGGATGGTCTTGAAGGAATAGACCCAGGGGTCGCTGTTGATGCGGCCAAGGACGCTGATGGGCACCACGGTGTGGCCGGAGCGGGCGAACAGGGCCACGGTGTTTTCGGGCTGCAGGATGGCCAGCTTGACCGGCTGGGCGGGGGGCTGCACCAATTCCACGCGGTCGAGGTGGGTGAAGGCTTGCTCCACCAGCACCACGCTCCGGGCGGGGGTGCCGGCGGGGATGATGATTTCATCGCTGGTTTGCGGCAGGTTATACTGGGTGAAGGTCCAGTTGCCATCGGCATCCATGATGGGCACGCCGGCGGTATCGCGGTTGGGTTCCAGCGCTTCCAAACGACCCACGAGGCGCAGATGGATGTCTTCCTTGACGGGCGTAAGGTTGACGACCTTGAGGAAGGAAGTTTGCGAGATCGGGCGGCCATCTTTCCAGGTTTGTCCGGAGGAGGTGACGGCCAGCGTGCCCACGACGGTGTCGGGGGCCTGAATGAAGGCAATATAGCGGGTGTAGCCGAAAATCACCGCGGCCAGCAGCATGAGCACCCACAGCGTGATTTGCTGGCGATTGGGCGGGGGGGCGCCAAAGGCGAGTTCTTCTTCGACGTTGCGTGGGTGGCGGTAGACGTAGACGAACGCGGCGATGGTGGCCAGCGCGGCGAGGCCGGTCAGGCCCCACAGCAGGGTGAGGGCGTCCGCCTGCGCGGGGTAGAGCATGGCGAGGCCGATGCCGACGATGAAGAAATAACAAAACGAAATGAGTTTATTGCGGGTCATGGCACGGGCGGGGGATTAGGGTTGAGCAGCCGCTTCGCGGGCGGCGGCGGGGATGTTGCGGTCGTCCACGGGCAGCACAGGTTTCCAGGGAGGCATGCCGGGCAGAACGATGTCGGGATAATAGTCCGCGTTGGATTTCCAGATGGGATTTTCCTGCGGCGTGCCGCGGGCCAGCGCCAAAAAGGCTTGCCGGTATGAGGGGTTGAAGGCCGTGACGGACACCCCCAGCAGGATGGCCACCAACAGCAGCTTGGCGATTTTTGCAGCGCCTTGTTCCATACGAGATCCTTTCTATGATGCGGAGAGCCGCCGGCGGCAGGCCGGCGGGGGGAGTGAGGGGACGGGGGCATCAACCGATAATTGGGCCCGCCAATCCGGCCGTAAAGCCGGGCGGCTGGTGTGGGCATGCGTGGGACCTGATTTCATGGTCAACTGTCAAAAAAATTAACTAGCCAGCATACGGTTCCAGATGGAGGTTGGCAATGGTTTCTTTGCCGAAGCGCTGGCGCAGGGTATGTTCGAGGGCATCGGCGATGTCGTGGGCGGCTGCCAGCGATAAATCGGCCCGCATCTGGATATGCAGATCAATCACGCAGATGGGGCCGACCATGCGGGTGCGCAGGTTGTGCGGTTCCATGATGCCGGGGGTGGCGCGGGCGAGGGCCAGGATTTCCTCACAGACTTCCGGCGCGAGGCTTTGGTCGGTCAGAAAGCCAATTTGAGTACGGATGATCTGCCAGGCTACGCGCAGCAGGAACATGCTGACGAACAGCGCGGCGATGGGGTCCAGGATGAGCCAGTCCGCGCCCAGAAAAGCGGCGGCGCCCACGCCGACCGAGGAGGCCAGCGCGGAAAAGGCGTCGGAGCGGTGGTGCCAGGCGTTGGCCACCAGCGCGGAGCTGCCGGTGGCGCGCGCCACCCGCATGGTGGCGTGAAAGAGCCATTCCTTGACGCCAAAAGAGGCCAGCGCCACCCAAAAGGCATAGGTGGCCGGGCGCGGAAGCTCTTTACCGTGCAGCGCGCCGAAAATCCGGCCGATGGCCGAGGTGGCGATTTGCACGGCCACATAGGCGAGGGCCAGTCCGATGATGGCGGCCACGATGGTTTCATATTTGCCGTGGCCATAGGCGTGGTCTTCATCCACCGGCTTGGAGGAAAAGCGCAGGCCGATGAGCACGGCGATGTCCGTGGCAAAGTCGGAGAGCGAGTGGACGGCATCCGCCAACAGCGCCTGCGACCGGCCCAACACGCCCGCGGCCAGCTTGATGACGGTCAAGACAATGTTGACCGCGATGGAAACCAACGTGATTTTGCGCTCGGGGGACGCCATGGCGGGCGGCTAGGTGCCGGGGGGCGGGGAGGGAGGGGGGGGCGGGTTAGCCGCGGCTTCTTTTTCGCGCTGCTCGCGGGCGAAGTCTTCATCGCTCTGCCACCAGGGCTTGGCTTTGGCGGCGGGTTTTTGGGGCATGAGCAGCATATACACAAACAAAAACGGCACGCAGGGCAGGTAAAACAGGATGCCGTCCTGCGAGCGCAAGGTTTCGCCAGTGCTGAACGTGGAGAGCCAGACCAGGTAGGCCACAAACCCGACGGTATTGAGCAGCAGCACCACGCGCTTGACCAATGGATTCATCCGCACAACCTAGCGCGGCGGCGCCCTCTTTGGCAACAGCGGGTTTTGGGCGGGCGGGGCGCGAACCTGGGTGCACGACATAAAAGTCGGTTATTAAGCCGCGCGATCATCCCAGAAGCGGTCGAATAGATTGGAGAGGAAGCCACAGCGTAGTTGTAGTATGGCGTGGGCACCCCGCACCGACCAAAACATCCC
>Ga0208197_1002102_pt1 | contig 18240 bp, 17 predicted proteins | sample AD_JPNNA4_MetaG_FD_184444 | JGI IMG/M metagenome (GOLD analysis project Ga0208197, IMG submission 184444) | Active sludge microbial communities of municipal wastewater-treating anaerobic digesters from Japan - AD_JPNNA4_MetaG (SPAdes) (version 2) | ecosystem: Engineered > Bioreactor > Anaerobic...
GCTGATTTTTTGCGATAAGCGAAAAAAAATTTACATTTGCGCCTGCAAAGAGCAGGCCCTATAGTTCAATGGATAGAACGCGGGTTTCCTAAACCTGAAATCCAGGTTCGATTCCTGGTGGGGCTACATAAAAGACCCCTTATTCAATTGAGAATGAGGGGTTTTTATTTTTTTGTATCCCTGATTTGTATCCCAAGTTGTATCCCTTTACTAAACCTCGATTTTTCAGGAATTGGAAAAATTTTCCCAGTATTTTTTTACGGCTTCGGATTTTTGGACGAAGCACCCCTACCCAGAAATACCCCTTTATTTAGCCGGGGGATTAGCCGAAGGGGTGGATACCCCCACCCTGTACATTCCATTGTACGATTGTATTTATATAAAACGGGCATTATGGAAGAAAATGAAACAATATGCAGCAATAAGAAGCCTGACTCAATTACCTATGATGAATTGTTTTCTGGCTTATCAACAACCGGAATGTATTCCCATCTTCAAATACTCCTGCACCGGGAACATACTGTCACCAAACCTGAATTCGGAAGAAAATTCCTGATGGTTTCACCAAATACTTTTGGACTGGTCAGGTTGAATGACCTATACCTGTGTGATAACCACATCTGTCTGGAACTGGAAGATGTGTTTTCCGGAATAGCAAAACCTGTCTTTATTCCCGTAAATGATATACGCTTCCGGTTTGTACTGATTGCTTGGGAAGATGTGGTTGATATTTTACATGAGGATATTGGAGTTTCGAATACCAGCAATAACGAATTACTTGAATTTGATTATAAATAATATATGTCAATGAAACCGGAGAAAGTGAATATCGAAATTGTCCTTTTTGACAGGATTAATAGCAGATAAATCACTGTGGTAAAGATGCACTTTTGCGAGAATTGTGATATCTGCATAATACCTGAGCATTATCTATAATTGTCTTACCACCCTTTGCATGCGGGAAAATATGGTCGGCTTGGTATTCACCCCAACTTACTCGTGCTAAATCCTCTGGTTTCCCCTCTAATAGACATTGTTGACATAATCCATTATCTCGTCTGTAAATTTTGATTTTTTCTGATTCGTTAAAAAGTCGTTTGCTGTCCAAAGTAGTTAACGAGATATTATTTTCATTCAAGTAATCGAAAAAGATTTGTCGTATGATAATATCCCTTTCCTGTAAATTATTTTGACTTTGTTGCCTATTATTGCTGAATACAACGATATCAAAATCATTTTGGTCTGCTTTATTCCACCTCTGATAAAAAGTAAAAAAGAATTCTTTAATTATTGCCTTTTCTTTTTCATCAATAACATAATAGGTTTTTAAATGGCGAATCAGGAAATAAAATGTTAAAATAATGTATTCACGAGAAAGTTCTTTAATTCCGTTATTGTCATCAAACATCGAATCTTCTTTAAAAATATCATAAAACAGATTCAGATTTTTAATACAGCGTTTCGCAATATCAGTCTCCTCGAATGAATAATTGCCGATGCCATCTTTGTCCACATATTTTTCAATAAAATCTGTTACTGCTGCATCCTTTAACTCTGCATAGCCATCTGCTTCTTCAATTAATAAGAATCTTGTCATTAAAGTTAAATGTTGCATACGATTATTGTCACGTTCAATAATCTGAAAAAACTTGTGTTTAAAGGGATTAGAATCAACCGGAATGTATTCATCGTAGTCAAATGTTTCATCATCACTGTATTTAACAATAAAATTCCGTGATAGGCTTGATAATTTTGCATGGGCTATTTCCATGAAATTTAAGGTCTCACCTTGCTGTAATCGCCAAAATATTTCAGTTGCAACTTTTTGATGTTCCGGATTCTTTGGGTCGTCAATATTTTTAACAATGTCTGCATTTATAATAAGTTCCTTATCAATAAATTTTCTTAATTCGGTTGACAAATCACCAAAGTACTTATTTGCAAGGTCTGGATGAATATCAATTAATGAATTAGGTAATTTAAATTTGTTATCAAAGAATTCTTGTATTGCCGTAATTCTCTGCTGTCCATCAATTATTTCTCTGACCGTTTTTTCATCTGAAAGTCGTACTTCTCTTACAACCAAACGTGGAACATAATATCGTCTGAACAAACTGTCAAACAAACTTTGTTGTTTTTTTACTGCCCAAACACTTTTTCTTTGATATGGGGGTCGTGTAATATAATCTTCCCGATAATCAAAGAAATCTTTTAACCGGATTTTGTCCTCAGTGATAAGGTACTCTTGCTTAGGATTAAATGCCATACTAATAAAAATAAAATTTGCGACTTAATCTTCAAAGGATATATGTTCAAGTATTAATATCTTTTTTACCCTCGATGATATTAATATCTTCATCTGTCAATGAATATAATCTATAAACCAAACCATCTATCTGTCTTTCAAACTCCTTAATGTCGCTATTATGGTTGGCTTTAATTGCGTAAAGAATCTGTTCAACTATTCCGATTATTGGTTTCTGATTAATTATGGTAAAGTCAGGACAGGGTATCTTTGAAACATATTGTTCATCATACCTCGTACTTCTAATTGCATTGTTAAAAATAAATTTATAAAGTAACCATGCAAACAGTTTTGAATTATTAATTGCAAGTAAAAACTTTAAATCAACCTTATTATTCTTTAAAAACGAACATGATATCGTTTCAAATACAAGTCTATTTTCAAAATCCAGTGAAGCCTGAAGATAAAAATGTGGATATGGATTCATCACATGGGCAACAGCAAGTTGATTTAGAATTTTTGGTTTATATTGGTAAGAATATTCGTCTTTTTCGAATTTATTAAGATTAATAAAGTCAGTTGCATCTTCAAGATGGTATTTGTTCAATTGTGCCCCCCGGAATATGGGTATATTACCTATATTGTTTTTGACTTTACTTTGCCAGTTTAAACCTCTTTCAATTGACACAAAATCACCCCAAATGTTTGGTGCGTTATTAAGTATTTTTTTAATAAGTAGAACCTCTTCAAACGATTGTGCTGTCAGTAAAACCTTATATTTTTTATAGATTTCTTTATCTATCTCTCCAAAATTATAAAACACCTCATTTTTAAACACCCCCGTTTTATAATGTAGAGTTTTTTCACCTTTCTTCCTGAGAAAAACAACCATCTCAAGCAATACATTCTCAAATGATTTACCTGTGTCATAAAAGCCAATTAAATTGGGCAATAAAAATTCAGCACAAGACTCCCATCCAAGAGAATATGAGAGGGATTTAGGTACAATGAATGTATTAACGCCATTTTTTGTAAGTAATTCATCCGATAGGAAAACAAAATAAATCGCAGTATTCTTGTTCCTTGAATTATTGGGTTTAAACCTTTCGTCCAAATATCTCTTTTCTTCTAATGTTAGGTCAGCACCATATGGTGGATTACCAAGAACAATATCAAATCCATCTCTAACATCTTTCCCAAACATCCATTCAGATTCAAACCAATTTGCATAATGATTCTGGTCATATGGGTCAAAGGCAGCAATTTTATGCGCATTAATTGTTGTATGTCCAATTTTAACAAGAAGAATACTGATTTTCTTTCGAAGTTCTTTGTCTTTTTTCTGGAATTTGAGTTTTTCTGTTCGAAGTTTTGCGTTAAAATATTTATGACGTATTTCTTTCAATTGGTGACTCAGCATATTTATTTCCTGAAATGTTTCATTTAAGAAAATGTCACCTGTTTTAAGTTGTGGCTTTTCCAATGTAATCAAGGAGTTCGCAGCGACAAACTTAGTTTCAAGGTTGGGTAGGCTTCTAATTCCGTAATTCTCTTTATGCTCCTGCCTATTTTGGTCGATAATCAATGAAATAAAAAATCTCAATTTCGCTATCTGAACAGCGATGGGTTGAATATCAATGCCGTAGATACAATTTTCAATCAAATATAATTTTCTGCCAAAATCACTTGTATTGTTTTCAAATACATCATCAATTTCATCAAGTCTTCGTTTTCGTTCCGCATGGTCATTTATTTCATAAGCGGCTTTAGTTTCGGCAATTGCCTTTTCTTTTTGTAATTCTTTCCACAATTTGTTTCCAGAATCAAGTTTGTTTAATAAATGAACCATTTTATGCAGGATTCCCATTGGGAACGCTCCACTACCACAGGCAGGGTCAAGAATTTTACAGACGTTAAGAGATTCAATCAATAATTTTGTTTCCTGATAATTAAAAGGATTAGAGTCTTCAGAATAAGAGAATAATCCACGAAGTCGTGATTCATAATTTTTATCGTTATTTCCACATTTTTCTTTTAGGTATTCTATAAGTGATTCATCCACCATGTAATTTACAATCTCTCTTGGGGTATAAAAACTTCCGGTCTGTTTTCTTGCAGTGGATTTAGTTTCCGGATTGTAACTGGCTAATAAATTTTCAAATACCTTACCCAACAGTTCCGGGTCAAGTGCAATTTCTTCTTCAATTGGTGTATTTTCGGCAACAGTAAACTTATAACTTTCGAGAAGATTTATCAGTCCTTGTACCTTGTATCTCTTGTTTTTTGTTCCATATATTTCATTAAGGTCAACTTCATTTTCAGTTGTAAAAAATATATAATCAGGGATATGTGATTGTTTCTTAGGATTGCGACTAAAACCGTCAACATATGTGATTTTACCCTCATCATCCGGCTTGTCAAGACAATCAAATAATCCACCGTTCAGGAATGGAATTTCTTTAAATAATTCGATGACATCAGATTCCGGAATTAAGAATTTATCTGAATACCGAAAAAGGTTTTTCACCCCGTATTCTATTCTGTTTTCCTGAAACGTGCCCTCTTTTACAAATCCCCTTTCTTCAATAACCTGATTAAGTGTGCCAAAAAATAAGTTTTGTAAAATAGCGTGGAAGAAGTTTTCAGATTTATTATTCTTCATGAAATCAACCACAATATTCTTCAAGGATTCCTTTCGGAATAAATTGTTTGGCACTAACTTTTTCTCTTTTATGAACCAGATGAATATTATGCGTGTAATTAATCGTATCAAATTGGTTGCATTGCGTAGTTCTTCATCCTTTTCAACATCATCTGGAAATGACACATTATCCATTGCCCAAAAATACCAGTTTGCCAGTTCCTGAAAGAACCGCTTATTTAGTATACTTACATCAAGGACTTCCAGCCAATGTGCGTGAAGTTGCGCATAACTTGTAACGGCAACAGGTTTTGTAAGGTCTTTCAGTATTCTAATATGACCAGCGTGTGTTGTTTTTGTGTGTATATCCCGAAGAATAATCACTTTCCCGGCTTTTTCCCCTTGTCTCCAATTCTGTTTATACTTAAATCGTTCACTTATCGAAATGGATATAACTGCTTCATCTTCGTTTTCATACTTTATTAACAATCCCACAGGCATTTTCTGGCTGATACGATTAAAAGACCGGGTCAGGTCTGAAATTTCCGTTCTGGTGGGGTGTTTATCCAGTTCGAGTGCAAAGAGCATCAATCCGTCATAGTTCCTCTCTGCTTGCACTAATGCCTGTTTGTATGAATATCGTTCATCGAAAAGACCTACTTCCCGGAAAATACTATCATCAACAATGCCGATAAAATATGTATTTAGGATTGCATCAAAAGTTTCGTTGTTCCGGAAATGTTCTTTCAAGATTTCCCTTGCTGGTAAAGACCCTGTTGTGTTTGAATTAAGTTGAATATTTAACTGTTTGAACAAGTCTGTGGCAGCCTCGTAAAGTGAAGTAGTGTTGAATAATGATAAATCCATGACTTACTTGTTAGAAATAATGAACCAGTTTATAAGGTCGAAATTTTCACTTCTGAACTTTTCTTCCAGTTTCTTCTGTTCTGACGAAATCTTTTGTGGATTTGTATTTCCCGAAAACAAATCTTGAATTTCATTTATTGCAATCGGGGTTGCTTGTTTTTGAACCCAACTATTAATGGTCTGCGACAGGTTTTTCAGAATTTCGGGGTCTCCTTTGTCAATATTATCAGGCACAAACCTACTCTCCATTTTATGATACCGCAGTAAGGAAAGAATCTCTTGATTATTGTTCAGCACCAGTGTAGCGGCTCTTTTACCCTCGACAATGGGTTGATGTAGCAGCAAGATTTCATCGTAAACGTGGTCTGGTGTTTCATCCGGTTTCCGTGGATACCCCAACACAGCCACAATGCTATCAGGCATTTCATTCCATTTCTTATTAATCTTAAATTTGAATCCGGTAAACACTCCATTTGGCATTTTCTTAAAAAACTCTTCATTCTGTTTGAAAAACTCAAACAATTCCTGCCGGAACTGTTCCAAGGAGAAGTCATCCAAGCCAAGTGTATCTTCACCAGTTTCAATGTCGTCCCATGTAATCTGCAATTGCGATAACATTTTCTCAGCCTGTTTGGGCAATAGCGGATTCTTTTCAATCATCTGTACGAATTCCGGAGTAAGGTTCTCTTCCACCTCTGTACCCACGATAGACATCAATGCCATACGTTCCTCAATCCTTTTTTTCAGGCGGAGATAATCTTCATAATCTTTTGCCGGGAAAAAGTTTATTCCTTTAACGACCTCATTTGGAGACCCTAATCGGTCAATTCTTCCAATTCTCTGAATTAATCTGACCGGATTCCAATGGATATCATAGTTTATCACTGTATCACAATCTTGAAGGTTCTGACCTTCAGACAAACAATCTGTGGCAATCAATACATCAATGGGTTTTGCCAGTTTCTTGTATGTTTTACTATCATGTTTTTCAATTAACTGCAACCATTTTTTATAAGGTACTTGCCAGTGATTGCCTTCACAGTATTCCAGTGGCAGGAAGGTTTCATATAAATCAGACCAGTCCTTTTCATTGTATAATTTGGTATATGGGGCAAAACGTTCAAGAATTGCTTCAAATTTGTCCCCGGAATAACCATCCCAAGTCTCACTTAATGAACCTGAGACATATGCAAGATTAGTTATACCACGTTTCTTCAATTCACGATACAGGTATTGTGCTGTGTCCCTAAAAACAGTAAATACCAGCACCTTTTTGTTTGCAGATTTTGCCTGTTTTTCCCTAATATGCTGAATTAGCCTGTTCAGTTTTTCATCTTCTACCTTACCACTGTTAAAATCAGTTTCGAACCGCACCAGATTGGCTTGAAGCACTTTCAGTTTCTTAATGTCTGCCACCAGATGTTTCTTGAACTTTTCTATATCATTTATGGATGAAAGTGCAACCGGATTTTTTTTCCCTAACGTTAGTGGAATATCATCATCCGCTCCTTGTGTTTCAGAAATGGTTTCTTCTATGTCTTCCTGTTCATCTTCGGTTAATTCATCATCTATGGAAGCATCAATTTTGCTTGCAATAAATGCTTCAACCTTTTCGAGTGCATGCTCGTGATGATTCAGGATATTTTCAACAGTGCCTTTAAACGAATACCAACTCGATTCCAAGCGTTTCATCAATAAGATATACATCATCTTCACCAAGAACTTTTCACGCTGCTGTGGATTCTCTAAAACGCTTTCTATGACCATATCTTTGATATATTCTGAAGGTCGGTACGCAGTAAGATTAATCCGCAATGCTTTCAGAATATCATCAAAAGATTTAAGGTCTCCAATATTTTCGGGTGTAATGTATTCATTGACAGGTTCTGCTTTTTTCGGAAAGTTCATCGCTCCAAATTCACCTTCAATCAGTTTTCTGGTTCTGGCGACAATTAATGCATCAGTTAGGTCAAAGAATCTTTGGGGTAACTTCGATATAAAGTCCGATATTTTCTTCTGTTCAAGTTCGCTCCATTCATTAAAGTCTTTTTGTGCTGTCCTGAAAATGCTTTCCAGACTGCTGATTTCAAGGTCTGTATTTGTAAAACCGTCATCTTCTCCTTTTACCATTAACTTGAACTGATTCCTTATATCAATCAGTTTATTGTTAATTGGAGTTGCTGACAGTTGAAGAACCTTAACTTCCCGACTTTTTCTTTGAGGCATGAGAACATTTTCAACCAGATAATTATACCGGGAAGACTTGTCATTACGAAGGTTGTGACTTTCGTCAATGACGATTAGAACTTTCTGTTTTCGCTGTAACTTGGTCAAAGGAAAGTCTGGATAGATGGTATTTAACCGTTCATTTTGCAGGTCAGTGTGATTTCTGACATAGTATTCAATTTCATCTTTTTCAAACCGTGAACCTCTTCCAGTTTGGTATTGTTCCCAATTATTGCGTAGTTTTTTGGGGCAGAAAAGAAAAACAGTATATCCCTTGTTCTCGAAATATTTCATTACCGCCAAAGCAGTCCATGTCTTGCCGAGACCAACCGCATCAGCCAGAATAGCACCATTGTACTTCTGTAACATATTAATAAGACTTAATGCTCCCTTCTGTTGGTATGGATAGAGTGTCCTGTAAATTTCAGTTACTTCAAGATGTGCGATTTCACGCTTAAAGTCTGCGTCACTTGTAAGGGTTTGTAAGTCTTCTTTAAAAAGTTCATAAAGAACCTTATAATACAATTGGTATGGTGTATATTCCCGAAACAGATTTTTTATTAGTTCGATGACATAGTTTTTTACTTCAATCTTCGATTTGCCTTTGTCCGGGAGTTCAATTTTATCGACTGCGACCTTTTCCCATTGGTGGTTGAACCACTTCTTCAACTCCCTAAAATCATTGTCCTCGCTATGACAGGCAGTGTTCAGTTCGATATTGCTGCTCTCTCTTAAACCAAGACCACTATCAGTCAGGTTGCTGCTTCCTATAATGCGATAACTTTTCCGTATGTCTGAATCGGAATATATATATGTTTTAGCGTGGCAGAAATTGCGTTGTATATTCTTCAAAGCAACCTTTTCCTGTTCCAGAAAAGCAACCGCCTTTCTGGCTGCTTCGCTTAAAGCAAGTGTATTTTCGATACCTGCATTCCCGTTCAGTAAGTCGATGATATTATTTTCCTGAGAGCCTTCCTGCATTAAATTACCAAGAATCATCCGGAATTTCTCCACCTGATTAATCTCATCATACAGTAACGCCAATGCATTAATGGAGAAGAAACCGGATACAAGGTCAATTTTACCCTGTTCTGTATAATTTTTCAGAAAATCGAATACTTTGTAGTATGGACTGTCTTCGGTTTGGGTTTTATTGTCGAGTAGCATTGAATATGGTTGAGTTTTGAGTGAAATTCGTTTTTTGTAAAAGGTTTTATTATTTACTGTCAATGATTTTTTTTAACTCTTGGGCATACTGTATTAATTGACGATTTACTTTCAATAAATCATCAATTAAGTCCTTGTATTGAGGATATTCCTTCTGGAACTCTTGTGGTGTCATCTCCATAAGTTTATCCTTCTTGGATGTGCGCCAAGTTCGAAATCGTGCTTGCCATTTCGTTAGGTGAGGTCGTAATCCTTCATTGAGGGTTTGTGTAGCAATCCTGACGATTTCTTTGGTGCTTTTATTATTACGAACTAAATCAGCAGGGATTTCCCCAATGAAATCCCGAACCTTTTTGAATAATGCATACCATGAATCATAAATATCTTCAATTATATCATTATCCTCATCAATAGGAATTGCGGCTTTCCTTGTCACTAATTCTGTCCAAATTTTATGCGCAATTTGAAGGTCAGTTTTATTAGGTCTGAATTCAGCAACTCCTACGTTCCCCAATTTTATATCTACCCTAACCAGATTATACTTAAATAACTTCCTAATCAGAAAGTAATATAAAACGAAAAGTAAGATTGCAGCAATAACAATCCAGACAGAGATTTGAATGACTATATTCAAATGTTCATCAATGTATACCGAAAAAAAGTCCATATTAGTGTGTTATATCATGAATTTTGCATCTGCTATTATATCCCATCATGCTTTGGGAGTTGTTTATCAGATGGTTTCTGCTGGTTCTTGAATTATAAGCATCATCAATCCATTCACCAAGTACTGCACCTGAGTTAGGATACACCCAATATCGTGCATAACAGTTCACGTGACCTGAAGTCCAGTTTGCTTCGAATCTTGGTGGAAGGTAAGCAGTATTCCCCTGACTTGGCAACAGGATTCCAATAAGTCCATTTGGGATATATATATTACCTTGCCGCAGTGATGATTTAATCTCCCAGTCAATATACCTTCTGCTATGAGTGCAACTTCCAATTAATACAATTGTAATTGTAGAATCCCGTAAATATATTTCACGAATCCTACTCATAACATATTCTGGGTTGGTACTATCAATAAAATCATCGTTATTATTCGCCCCTAAGACGTATGGAGTAAATATTCCCAATCTGTTTGCGAAGTAATCAATGAACTCATCAACTTCGGGTCTGTCTTCACTATAATGTGAGATAAAAACTCTTCTTTTTATACCGCTCCAAGCCATATTTCTTAATAATTATCTTTTAAATGTTCTATGTATTGAAAATCACTGATATTCAAATTCATAATAAACTTACGTTAAAATTAATAATCTTATTCATAGAATAAAAATGATTTCATTATTTGAATCTGTCGAAATTGGAAATTAAGTACTTGGAAAAGCGTTCTTTAGTATACTCAAACTTCACACCAGTCCTTTTGTCGATTTTTGTTCCGTTGAACCATATTGACCTCTTACCTGCATTTTTTCCGGTCTTATTTTGTGTCGATTCTTTAATGAATTCATCTGAAGAAAGAATCCATGTCTTGTCAAGTCGTTCAGTATAGAAAATGAAGTAATAGTTCTCTCGAAATTCGTGAGTAATTGCGGCAAATAAGGCACAATCTCCCATAAGCACATCATTTGAACGGGCTTTTATTTGTATTTCAATAAACCGACCATCTGGTTTTCGGATTACGGCATCAATTCCAAAATCATCCACAAGAGGAATATAAACATCAAGACCTTCTTTTAGCATTTTCCCAATTATCCAATGTTCCATTCTTTTACCAAATCCTGCAGAATGCCTGAATGACTTATTTGCGCTCATAATTTTTACATTTACGATATTATTAATCAGTAGTGGTGTAATCAATGCAAGTTATTCATTATCATCACCAAATTAGGAAGAACTCTGAAAAAATGTAATTTTGATAATACCTACTTATCAGTAAAATCAGAAATTCAATGATGCATGAATACATTTTAAGAGGCAAAAATCAAAACATAAATACAGATTTTGGCGGTACTTTGTCATTATTAGAATATTACGATTACGCAAAGCAGTATCAGAATTGTACAATCAATTTGAATTTTGATGGGATTAATTTCATTGATGCCAATCTTTCAGCCGTGCTATTTGGAATTATTCATAGGTTGAAGCGGACACGCAATATACGAACCTATGTTGATTTCAGGTCATTAAGCCGGGATTTGAATGTATTAATTAGAAATGGCTTCACTAATTATATTGCAGGTAATCAATTTGTTTTTAAACCTGTCGATTTTCGAGATACGACAATCCCATTAATGCATTTCGCTCAACAAGATGCTGATGCATACTGTACGTATATCGAAAGAGATTTCTTGCACCAAAGGGGACTGAAAGGAATAAAATTTGCCCACAAAGAAAGAATTATGTTAAGTTATTTCGAAATATTTGACAATGTTGGTTTACACGCTAACACTAAAGAACCAGTTTTTGTGTGTGGGCAGTACTTTCCATCGCAATGTGAACTAAAATTTACTCTGGTTGATTTGGGCGAAGGTTTCCTGAAAAAAATTGCAGCCTACACGAAGGAGACCGATAAAATAAGTAATGCTTCAGATGCAGTTTCTTGGGCAATAAGAGGAAATTCGACAAAAAGAGATGCAAAAGGCGGTACTGGACTTAAAAATATATTTACACTATGCCTGAGAACAGGTGGTTCACTCCATATTGTTACTGATGATTGTTATTATAATCTCTCGAACAAATCAGTAACAACACAGAAAATTCCGAATCCGTTTTGCGGAGCAACAATTCACTTGATTTTTCGTTTTTTATACAATTAAATATGAAATCTTAAATTTTTGAACTACTTTTCGTAAAATTGCTACCTTTGCAACCCCAAAATGCATGATGCAAGAAATTAAAATCATTGATATTATTAGAACCCGGAACGCAATTCTTCATGAATTTGGCATCAAGGTCTATAATGTCGTAAAACCCTTTGTGGATGCACAAAAAGAAGTACGCATCTCATTTGAGGGACTTAAAAATGTGACCTCTGGCTTCTGTAATGCATCAATAGGAAAATTGTTTCTTGAGGTTGAAAAACCTGAAAAATTCATCCATATAACAGGTTTGGAAGGTCATGATATCTGGAAAGAAAAGGTGTCTGACGCAATCACCCTTGCAAGAAATCCGGAAATAATAAGAATTCAGAATGATGCAATATCTGAACTTCTTATTTCATAATGGCATATCATATTTACGATATTACTGCCTTCCCTGTTGATGATTTCCCGTTTTATTATTGTGATGCAAACGTTTGGATTGCAGCGATGAAGTTTTATTGCTTCGGCAGTGTTGATAAATATGAAGAACCATATCAAACATTCATTGAGGCAGTTGTAAATTTAAATGAAGAACGTGACACCCATGCCTTAAAGCACATTAAAAATCAACCAAAAATTGTTTTAACAAGTCTTGTGTTATCGGAAATTATCAACTCATATATGCGTAATGTTGCCATGAAGGCATTCTTCATGGGTTCTGTTATATCTAAACCACCTGACTTCAAGAAAGATTATCGGGATAATCCAAGTTCAAATTATAGAGCACAATTAAAAAACTTATGTACTGATATAATTGCATTCAGTGATTACACAGTTCTTTGGGATGATGAATTTAATAATGTTGACCCTTATTCATGGCTCAACAATCTTCACTCGATAGATGCTGATTTCAATGACTTGTATTATTACGAATACATTAAATTTAAGCAAATTCCATTTGTAACATCTGACAAAGACTGCAAGTTCTCTGATATTCCAATTATTACTGCAAATAAGGAATTGTTAAGACTAAAATAATTATAGTTAAAAACTCAGAATATCATAGGTCGCCAATAATTCCTGTTTACTTATACCCAAGTATCGCCTTGTCACTGAAGGATTTGCATGGTTGAACAATTCGGAAAGTTTAACAATCGCCAATTCCGCATTCGCACCACTACGTGCAAAAATCTCTCGTCCAAAAGTCTTCCGGAGTGAGTGGCTGCTGAAATTCCTTATTTTCAGATTATATTTTGTTTTCAGGTCTTTCAGAATAACATTGATTCTCTGAACGGAATAAACAGTTTGTTTCTGGCTAAGGAAAATATATTCTTTGGGTGTTTTGGGGTTTATTTGGTGGTAGCAATCATCAATATGCCGGATTAACTGCTTATTAATCCTTATCTCTCGAATTTTCCCGGTTTTCTTTTCAATCAGTTCAAATTCATGCCTGTTTAAAACCTGTTCCCAGCGCAATGACAATAAATCACTGATTCGAAGACCCCAGAAAGAACCCATCGCCACAAGAAGGGAAATCCGATATTTTTTATCGAAGTACAGGTTTCTCACGAGATTCATTGACTGATGCCATTCCAAAAAATCGCTGGTCGTTTTTGAAAATTTCGCTGACATTTTGTTTCAATTATGTTGTTAATACTATAAAAGTGAATGTTTTAATCAAACGAATAAATACAATGTATCCGGAGATGCCCAATATTAGGGACATTCAAGCAAAAACACTCACTTCTTGATAAAAGTGAATATTGTTCTTTCCGGGTATTTGATGTTCGCATGTTTATCCTACGATTAATTCAAAACATATGGATAAAGAAAGAAATGTATTGGTGCATCTGGATATTTTGCAATTAAGACAGGCAAAGTCGGCACACCAGATTTTATTTCGATTATAATCAGGTAATACTCTATATTTTCATCGTCATTGCCTGTATACACATTCAACTGAAGAAATTTTGATTGTTTTTCCATATCCGGTAAATATTACCCTAATTCCAAATGATTTGGTAGTAGTACCATTTTTTATCCCTTTGACAATACCATTCCGGCAACTGAACATAGCCAACCTGAATAATTTTATTACCTTCTGTTTCAACAAGCAGTAGGTATTTCTTGCTTCCATCACCAGTGTCGACTGAGAAAAACTGTTGTGTTATTATAACAGTATTTTTCTTTTTCATAAATTCGACCAATTAGTTGGTCAAAATTACAAATTAAATGAAAATGCACAACTAATTGTGCATAATAATGTCAAATATTACAAATCTGGATTATGAAACCCGACAAAATGACTCCTGAGCAAAGGCTCATATTGGTCGAAATTGGGAAGAGACTTCAAGAACTTCGAAAATCCAAAAATATTGGTTCAAAAGAAATGGCTGATATAATTGGAGTTTCCCGGAATGGTTATAGTATGATGGAGCATGGAAAAACTTTCTTCAAATTTTCCAAACTGATGCTCTTATTGCAACACCATCAAATTTCATATTCGGAATTTTTTAAAAATCTGTAAGAAGATGTTTGTGTCGGGGGCACATGGCATGGCAATTTCACATTGTCACCGTAAATAAAAAGACCTGCACGTCTTTTATTATTAAGAGAATCAACGTTATAATTCATTTCCAGAATTTTTGTTTTCAGCCTTCCTTTCGTAAAGAAATATTCATTAGAGTACCTGATGGAACAATTATAGTACCAAAAAGTACAGTTTTGTACAATCTATTAGGATGGTGAAAAAACATGAGGTCTATGCCACCAATTTACCCGGATTTTATCCATTAAATTATGTAACAATCTACCTTTTTTCTGAATTGAATATTTTTTCACAACAAATTCCATCCTGTCAAGTAAAACTGGTGGTCTGTCCCCCCTGTATCGCAGATTAAATTTTTGTATTAAAGAAAATACAGTTGCATCGCTTATACGTGCCGCTTCAGCACTATGCTGAATATTCCTGTAATATTTCTCATTCCCCGTTTCCAAAAACAGATAATATGTTTTTCTTAAAATATCTTCATCTGTATTTTCATTCCTGTAATGCTGATGATACCTTGGTGATTCAAATTGCAGTAGTTCAGATGTATCCAAATTTAAATTATCCATCAATGTGACCTTTTCATACTTTGCATTTCGGTTATGGTCATAGACCTTTTCCCGTAAGTCATAGAATGTCAATTTATTCTTTACTGATAATTCAAAGATTTTTGCAAGCATTCCTTTATCAAGAAGTATTTCCGGTGTTATAAGCACTTTTTTCCTATTAATTAATGATTTGAGGTAATTCCAATCTAAACGTATCTCCAATCTGTAAATGGATTCATCGGTGAAACCGTTTAATCGGAAGAAATCTTTAATGAAATCTTCGCAATGCAGTGTTTTATCATAGATGTGGAAATAATTCTTTTGTCCTGTTGAACGAAAACCGCACCCATTATCAAGGACATCAATTTTAATATTCCGAAACGGTTTAAAATAAGAATTGAACCTATATTTATTATTCACCGAATTGGCGTGCATGAATCCGAAGGCATTTGGCAGATTGTATGTCGAATCCAAACAAATTTCAATATAGTTGATATTGTTAAATTCAAACTTTAACTCTGTTAAAAGTGCTTTGTAAATTACGAACCACCAGTCGTTTTGATTACAGTAATGAACATATTTTTCGTAATCGAACTCGATATCTGTTTTATTAAATTTTGAAGCCGTGTGAAGTTTCCCAACCTTGTGACCCTGATAATAAACAGAAAAGGTGTGGTAATATGCTGCTGCACCACACCTGTTGTCCAATCTCAATTCAATATCGCCAAACTTTTGATTTTCTATCAGTGCATCCGGATTTTTTGCATTTCTGAAAGGAGAAGATGCTGTGTGCTTAAATGTTAAATTCAGTCTGTCAATATGCAGTATGCTCCGGTGTTTAACCTGTTGACCATTCGTTTTAAAATTACTGTCCAAATCATAATCTTTAATTTTTCGTGTTATTTTTTGCTATGGACACATCCATAACGGCTGCAATCAGTTTACGTAAGAGCATTGAGGCATTTGTATTACCGGATTTATTTAATTCAGTTAATATCCGGTAGTGATTTTCAGTAACTCTTAGACTAATTGTTCTGTTCAGTTTGTCATTTTTCAATTTATTCATGTGTATTACCTTTTTCAATAAATACGATTCAGGTAGGGCAAACATCCATATTATAAGAAAAAAATTTTCAAAACTGTAATGCATCGTAGTTTAGTACTCACTTGATAGCCTGACACATTTTGACGAAGCATTTCGTTAATCATCTGTTGATAAGCCATTGGATATTTGTTCACCATCGTATTACAAAAGTAATATCGGGATGGGCAGGGTGCAAGGATTTTTAAAGTTGTTGATAAAGTAGTGGAGATAACCACATGTAATAGCCTGTCTAAGTATATTTTAAAGTCATATACATTCAATTATTATGAGACCGGGAACTGGCTCAAAGTGATGTGACGATTTCAGGTTTTACATCCTGCATCATGCTGGTAATCTCTTTTTGGTGTATTGATTTGTAATGTTTTATCATCTCCAAATCACGATGACCTGTGAAACGGCTTATTCTGTCATCCGGGTAACCCAACTCGGCAAGAATTGAAACCACGCAGTTTCTCGCCCATTCGTTGCATATCTTTTTATGAATTGGATGCCATTCAATTGTTGCTTCCTCATCCTTAATGTATTCAAGTCTGAATTTTAACAAACGGTTCAATCCTGCTTGTTCTGCTGCTTTTTTAAGCAGAATGTTGTATTGGTGAACTTTTGGGAAATCATTAAATCCATTGGGGTATTTTTCCAGAATCGGTATAAGGTAGTTTTGGTTGACAACATTAAGCACATCATCATCTGTCTTCTTTTGTTCGAACCAAACTTTGTATCTTCCCTTTGAATCCTTGTGGAAATTAATTTCGGAAATATTGAAGAAATCACTCTGTCTGAGTCCACCCAACCAGACCTGTAAAACAAACATATCCCGGACAGTGCTCAGTTTCTTATCATCAAATTTAAAACCATAGAACCAATCAAATTCCTTTTTATATAGAGCATGAGTGTTAATAAATGCTTCGGCTTTATATTTTAACAAAGATTGTTTCTTCTTCTTACCTTTTAATGAAAACCTTCGGTAATCCTGATTATCCAAGATTTTCAAATCATCAAAGAGATAGTCCCCAAAGGCTTTAAGGTGCTTATGATATTTGCATATGGTTGAAATAGTATATGGTTTCCTGTTCTTACCATCCTTTCTGAATGAGTACCCATTTTCAATGATATGCTTAAAAAACCGTTGAAGCCATTCCGAAGAAAATTCGTTTGCTTTACAATTATCATCTGTGTTTTTGATGTATTCCGATATAATATATTTCGGTGAATTATACGAATTAGGTGCGCTGTACCGGATGAAGTCATCCCAATAGTCCAGAATATATTGTTTATCGTAAATACCCATTGACTTTTTTAAATCGTCAAATTTCGGGTCAGTGGTTTGTTCGATGAAATCGACAAATTCAGATTCACTGGCAAACGCTCCACCTTGTTCATCGACAATTATCTCTCCGGATGCTATTTTCCTGTCATTTTCTTTTGCATTGATTTCATTTATATATGCCAGTTTTACAACATTATCCAGATTTACCAAAATGTTTTTATCCAGTAACTCTTGAACTGCCCTTTTTACTCTGTATTCCACGCTTGACAAAAGACTGTTCAGGTCTCGAATACTGATATGGTAGTTTCCGCCAGTAACGAATCCCTTATTCCAATGCTCCTTTTTAACACTAATCGGAATCTTTTCATAATTCACATAATCATAAACCGGAACATTAATATCAGACCCACCACGCATACGAACCCGAATAAAAACCTGATGCCCAGTTTTGCTTTTATATGGTCTTAACCACCGGAGTGTTTGATAGATTTTCGTCATATTTGTATCCCTATATTGTATCCCTGCTAAGGTAGTGAAATATCCATAATAACCGCTATTTCAGGCTTACAAAAATACATTTGGGGTTCTGGTGGGGCTACCAGTAAGTGCGGGAGTTGATGCAAATGCGAAAGCAGGAGCGTAGTTCCCGCTCTTTTTTTGTACTGGAGATCCTGACCTTACTGGGATTTCTCCTGAACATAGCCCCCGGGGTCTCTCTGGTTATTGGCTTCTTTCCCTGGTATCAGGTCAGTAAAAACTCTTCAGGCACTTTTGTCAGGCGCGCTATGTCCTGTATCTTCCCTCTGACGTCAAATCCCG
>Ga0208197_1002105_pt1 | contig 18210 bp, 6 predicted proteins | sample AD_JPNNA4_MetaG_FD_184444 | JGI IMG/M metagenome (GOLD analysis project Ga0208197, IMG submission 184444) | Active sludge microbial communities of municipal wastewater-treating anaerobic digesters from Japan - AD_JPNNA4_MetaG (SPAdes) (version 2) | ecosystem: Engineered > Bioreactor > Anaerobic >...
ATCCCCAATCCGCACTGGACCTGCCGCGCTGGTGCATTGAACCCAACCGGGGGCAAGCACCCAGCCCCAACCAGGCAGTGATTGCCCTGGAGGAAGGCATCCCGGCGGAGACGCTGGCGGCGCTGGCGGATATGGGGCATGCCGTCCAGCCCGTCCGCGGGTGGGGACGCAGCCTGTTTGGCCGCGGGCAAATCATCCTGCGGCATGAAGCAAGCGGCGTTCTGTGCGGCGGCAGCGATCCGCGGGCGGATGGGTGTGCGCTGCCGAAGATTTAATCATTTCCGATTCATGGAATCGGTGTATTAAATTTCAAAATCATGAACCAGTTTTTATATCAGTCCAATGTCTGATTGTTTTTTGGACAAGAATGACAATCCAGCAGATGTTGCAGCTTGACTTTTACAACCGCCCCATGGGCAGCGAAGAAAAATTTCCAGCAATCTTTGGGACAAACACACTGCCGGGTTGATTGACTTGCAACATTAAGATTGCTATAATTTAATAACGAATTTATTGTTTGCGTTTGACGGAATTTGTTCTACAGGCTCCGAACGGGCAAACCCATCGTGAGATGGGGACGCAAAGCCACTGGATCTCCAAGAATAGGGGGAGATTGCCTGGTTACCGAAAAGCCTGATGAATGCCATATATTAATTAAAAAGGGAATTGTGTGGGAAAGATATCTGATGCTTCCAGCCAACCCACAAGGCAAATCTTGCCAAAAGTTCCAACGCAATTCAGAATGAAAGGGGATCCATTGTGAAACTTCGGAAAATATTGATTTTTATCCTGACCTTTGTCCTGATATGTAGTTCATTTTCATCCACAGCAAAGGCTTTTCCACTTGCCCAGGCATCTTCTTTGAACCAGACATCCATTGTCCTGGTAAATTCGGAAAGCACTTACTTCAGCGATTATCAGCATTACATCCAGCCTTACCTGGATCATTTTGGAGTCGCATACGAAGTGCTGGATATTTCCATTCAGGAAATTCCTGCCCTGGTTGGTAATCATGCGCTAATTATTATCGGTCACCGCTTTCTGGATCCAAATGATGAGTACCTGGATGCAAATGAAGAAAACTTGATTCTGACCAGCGTCTCCACAGGGACCGGTTTGATTAATTTTGATAATCATCTGGCAGATGACACAACTCCTCTGTATATGTTTGTTCAAAATTTATTTGAATTTGAATATGAGCCTGTAGCATCTGCCAGCGGGGTTTTCTTCCCATCGGTGGCAACAAATGCCGGCTATATTACATCCCAGCACGAGACCAATTCCAGCATTATCACAGGAAGCATGGACCTGGCAGGGATTCACAGCTATCCATCAGATGTTACGGCTGTGGCACTCAGTGGAGATCAGCCCCTGGTTGCAGCAACCCAATATGGAACCGGGAAGGCAGTTCAGTTTGGTTCCTATCAATGGATGTCTTACGACATCATCGGTCCCATGTACGGATTGGATGATTTGGTATGGCGCAGCCTGGTATGGGCGGCACGAAAACCGTTCGTTTTACAAGCAATGATGCCATTCCTTACCATGAGAATGGATGATGTCTCCGGTCCCTTCACCTGGATCGAGACTGCCAATGAGTTTGAAATTATTCCCTGGGCTGGTTTGTTTTATGGCAATATTGATGAAACCGAAGCAAACTGGCTGCTTGATCTGGTAACCAATCACCAAGCCACCGCGTCAGTTCATGCTGTGGATGAAAACACTTTTTTCTATTACAACCACGCCGGGGGGACAAGTTTTAGCAATGAAATTATGGAAGCTAATTTTGCAGATGCAACCACCTGGTTTCAGCTACATGGGATTCCCATGAGCAAGTATGTTGTTCCGCATTACTATGAATTTGGAACCAATGTATTTCAAGGATTGAATGACTGGGGCATTGAGTTTATCGGTATTCAGATGAATCCTGGGACAAATTACGGTTCCCCCTGGATTATGAACGGCCCTTTTCGTCATTATGAAGTGGACGGCAGCGCTTCCATTATCCCAAATTACTATGCCGATTTTGTTAACATACCTGGATACGATAATCGTTTTTTTAACTGTGTCACCGAGATCCGGGATAATGCTGGATATGAATGGTATCCAAGCAATGATGTGCCAGGAAGCATTGATCGGGGTACACAGCAGCTAAAACGCGCTCTGGATGCAATGGCTTTACCAACCCTGTTCTCACACGGATACTATCCTGAACAAATTACTGCACAAAACTGGAGGGATATCCTTGCAGGAATCACGACCAATCTGACTGCTTACAATATGATCCCGGTAACGATGGATGAAGCCTGTGAATTTGCCCGCAATATCCACATTTCCAATATATCATCCATTACCTACGACTTGGATACCCGCCTGTTAAGCACAGAAATTGAAACAATCCCTCCTGCAACCGCGGTCACAGCACCTACCAAGCTGCATGTATTCACCGAACATGAAGGCGAGATCCAACGGGTCTATTTGGATGTACCCGCATTTATCTCCAATACAATAGTTGATTACACGATTGCCGGACCAGTTGCCAGTATCATAATCCTCCCAAACCACGGAGAGGTGGCAGCGGGCAGCACATATCAATTTTCAGCATTTGCTGAAGACGCTGAAGGAAATCCAATTCCAAACCTGCCATACAACTGGTCCATTCTGAATGGCTCCGGCAGCATTTCTTCAAGCGGACTTTACACCGCCGGACTGAATCCGGAAACCGTGATGATCCAAGCTGAATATGAAGGCATTACAGCCACTGCAACCCTGGATGTATTTATACCCGAACTGGATCATTTTCTAATTCAAACCATTCACAGTCCCCAGTACAGGAATGCACCTTTCCAGGTGACCATTTCCGCGCGGGACAGTTCCAACCGCCTGCTGGTTTCCTATGTGGGATCCGTTATGCTCAACGATTCCACTGGAACCATCCAACCAGTTACTACCGGTCATTTTACAAACGGCACCTGGATTGGGTATGTCACCATCAACCAGATAGCAAACAATGTGACCATCACGGCAAACGATAACGGAGCTACAGGAACCAGCAACACCTTCAATGTCACATTGGCTCCAGAATATTACACCGTTACATCTCCAGGCTACTACTATCTTTCACAGGAACAATTCCCTGTGACTGTTACGGCATATATGGGGACAACCATCAATCTATGGGAAAATAATCATCAGGTTCCGGTATTGGAAACCACGACCGATATCAATGATAACCAGCCGGATGATGGTATTTGGACTGAGTTGTTATACACAATCGACCGCCCTTACCCAACCATATTGGCTGGTGTGGATGAAGATGAAGATCATGCATTACAAGACATTCGCTTCTATGCCACTGGCATCCCCAATGGTGACTACGATTTGACAGCTAACCTTTACGATGTCTCAGAATTAACCTATTATTGGGGAACAGAGCCGGGAAATCCTTATCAGCATTCCATCACCACGGCTGGGGGAATGACAGGAACCGAACATCGGGAATATCCACTGGGAAGAATTTCTATCACTGATGGTGAATTTGACATTTACGTTGCTGATGCCGACTTAATTCTTGGGGATAATCCATATTTCGGTTGGGCATGGATCCGCCTGGACCCCGTTTCAAGGGGCATTGTGATCAATGCCTGGGAAGATGAGCACCAGGAACCCATCCTGGAAACCACGGAAGAGGTGGCGGATTTGCAGAACGACGATGATCAATGGACCGAATTTTTGCTGACATCAAACCGAACCTATCCTTCCGTCATGGCATCTGTCAATGAAGATCCACCCATTCTGCGGATTTACGATACCAGCATCCCGAACGGTACCTATGAAGTCGTTGCCAACCTCTATGATGGATCAGCATTGCAGTATTACTATAGTTACGATCTTGCCAATCTGGATTCATTCATGGTGGAAACCCAAGGAGGGGCAACCGGGGAAGAACATCGTGAATACAGCCTTGGAGAGATTGAAATCACGGATGGTAACTTCAATATTTATATACATACTGCTTCACTGATTCATAGCGGCGATTATGAATTTTACGGTTGGTCCTCCATTCGCTTAATCCCAGCCATTCTCATGTCTGGTAATCACCCCAATCTTTTGTTTGACAGTGACAACGATGGAATTTTTGGTGAGCCAGGGGACGCGACAACTTTCCTGGATAATCACACCTTCACCATCCCCGCTCAAAGCACCTCTCCTGGTGAAATTACGATTACAGCCATGGATTTTCTGGGACATTATGGTCTCAATGAATTTACAATCAATGATGTTCCCGTGGCACAGAATCAGAGCATATCCACCAACGAAAATACACCGATCAATATTGAATTGATAGTTGATGATGTATATCCGGGCACATTATTATGGACAGTGGGTGCGCCACAATATGGGACGCTCACCGGTACGGCGCCCAACCTGATTTATACCCCCCAGCTTAATTATTACGGCACAGACAGCTTTACTTTTTATGCCAGTGATGGGATGGAAATTTCCAATACAGCCACCATCTCCATTGTGGTTAATGGTGCAAACTCCGCCCCCGTGCTCAACCCCATCGGCAGCCAGTCCGTGGATGAGCTTGTCCTGCTGACCTTCACCGCCACTGCCACCGATGCCGATCTGCCCCCCCAAGCCCTCTCCTTCAGCCTGGCGGATGGCACAGGCGGGGATGTGCCCGATGGCGCCAGCATTACTGCGCAAGGCGTCTTCTCCTGGACGCCGACCGAAGCTCAGGGTCCCGGTACTTATTCCTTCGATGTCTGCGTCAGCGATGGGTCGCTCTCCGATTGTGAGACGATCTCGGTGACCGTCCATGAGGTCAATTCCGCTCCTGTGCTCAATCCCATCGGCAGCCAGTCCGTGGATGAGCTTGTCCTGCTGACCTTCACCGCCACTGCCACCGATGCCGATCTGCCCCCCCAAGCCCTCTCCTTCAGCCTGGCGGATGGCTCAGCCGGGGATGTGCCCGATGGCGCCAGCATCACTGCGCAAGGCGTCTTCTCCTGGACGCCGACCGAAGCTCAGGGTCCCGGTACTTATTCCTTCGATGTCTGCGTCAGCGATGGGTCGCTCTCCGATTGTGAGACCATTTCGGTGACCGTCCATGAGGTCAATTCCGCCCCCGTGCTCAATCCCATCGGCAGCCAGTCCGTGGATGAGCTTGTCCTGCTGACCTTCACCGCCACTGCCGCCGATGCCGATCTGCCCCCCCAAGCCCTCTCCTTCAGCCTGGCGGATGGCACAGGCGGGGATGTGCCCGATGGCGCCAGCATTACTGCGCAAGGCGTCTTCTCCTGGACGCCGACCGAAGCCCAGGGTCCCGGTACTTATTCCTTCGATGTCTGCGTCACCGATGGGTCGCTCTCCGATTGTGAGACGATCTCGGTGACCGTTAACGAGTCAATCGACCTCCTTACCGTCACCGGGACAGTCTCCATGCAGGGACGCACAACGCGCGAAGGTGTGGAAATGACATTGACAGGCTCTGAAGAATTTGGTCCATACACAGCCATTTCCTTCAACCAGATCACCAATAACATCGTTTTTACAAATGTGGCAGTTGGAACTTACCAAATCACAACCAATCAACCCCGCTACTTGAATGTAATGACATCCCAAAATCGAACCAAGACTTTTGATGTTTCCATGCTGGTCATCCAGACTCTTGAACTGAAAGGCGGTAACGCCTATCAGGACGAGGCAATCAACCTGGGGGATGCCAGCATCATCGGAAGTAACTATGGGATCCATGGAAATATTCCTGCCGATGTGAATTTCTCCGGTAATGTGGATATTTACGACCTGGCACTGGTCGGTGGGAATTTCAACCTCACATCCCAGCAAGCCTACGGAAACTGGATGCCCTGATCCTTTTGCTCTGTTCAAACAACCATCAGGCTGGGCAATCCCCAGCCTGATGGTTTATCACCTGACCGGCATAACCCCAACCAGTTGACAGATTTGTAAGGTGATTTTCATCACTAGGATGTTAAAATAAATCCAGTATGATTAAGGATAGATGATTGGGAGCTTGCCAGGATGCTCCCCCGGTTAGCCATCGACCAATCAATCCAGGAATGGGGGCGAAGATCCCAACCGTTTTGATCACCCAAATCCATCAGATCGTGTCAATCCATACAGGGAGGAAAGGAGGCAACCAGACAGGATAGCAGCAGCATCGCAGCCCGGTTTACCGCGGAACATGGCAGTACGCCCACACGGCGCCGGGGGAATTGTACACACAGCAACAACCACAACATTCCCACATTCTTTTCAAGCAAAGGGGTTTTTAAACCATGAAAACATTTCGATTTCTTTTGAGCATCTTGACTGCGTTGTCACTGGCAATGGGTCTGTTTGCCGCCCTGCCGGAAGGCAGTGCCACAGCGGATGCGGCAGGAGCACCACCCGCCCTCCAGGCTGGTGCGGACCGGCTGAGCAGCCTCCAAAATAACGATGGCGGGTGGGATTGGCAACTGGATGATGGCAATCCCGCCACCGGTTCAGCCTTAAATACCATTGCACCGATTGCCAAGGGATTGGCGGAAGCATACCTGCACACAGGGAATTTCGATCACCAACAATCTCTGGCTGATGCAGGCGCTCTCTTGTTAAGCAAGGTGACTTTTGCCACAAGCGATGGATACCTTGCAGCACAGTTGGACGCCTTGTTCAACGTCACAACCTATTCCGCTTACGTCCAAGCCAATTTCTATGACAAACTGGCGAATGGCACGTATGTACGAGGTAGTGTTACTTACAGCACACCAACCTATATCGACTATCTCCGCGCATCCCGGTCGGGTCAAAGTGCCAATTTGGCAGCCTGGGATCTGGGGCTGGGATTGGTCAGCGCAGCTTCCTGCGGTGTGACCGGGACTGAACTGCAATATTGGATTGATGCAGTTAAAGCCGAGATCAATGAGTTGGACGATTACGATGCATCCAACCAGGTGATGTGGTACTTCACCGATGGACTTGCCGGTGCGCTTTATGGACTGGCATTTGTGGATGAAAGCATGGATCCAACTGCCGGATATTTTGCGGGCGCTGATGATATCGGCGATCTGTTTGCTGCCCTGGCAACCTACCAGATTAACAACGGTGGCGTTACCTGGCATCCTGATTACATGTTGGCAAACGATCAAAATGAAAACACGCAGGCAACAGCCTATTCCATTCTGGCGTTGAATGAATATGACCGGGCTGCTTACCTGAACAATATTCGTGGTGCTGCAGATTATCTCCTCGGTATTCAGCTTGCAACCGGCGGATGGGATAACTACCCGGCAGTTGGCACCTACCCTGCCAGTGGTGAAAACAACGAGGTCACAGGAGAAGCCCTGTGGGGAATCAGCGTGGCTTATCCCGAACTGTGGGTATGCCCATCAGGCGATTGCGGGCATCCGGGTGCCGCTTACAACACCATCCAGGGTGCCATTGATGCCATCCCGGTTGGTGGAATCATCCACGTTCTCCCCGGCACCTACAACGAAGCCATTACTCTGAACAAGCCCAACATCACGGTACAATCCACGGATGGGGCGGATGCCACAATCATTCATGTTCCTGATGGAACGCGTACAAATGGCGTCTTATTCAGCGGCACCAATTTGGGTGTGCTTACATTTGATGGCTTCACTGTCGAGAACTTCTCCGAAGGCGGCATCATTCAGGGCATGGCTTCCAGAACCGGAACAACGGTTCATGTTCTGAACAACGTCCTGGTTCCTGCTGATGGTTATTTGCGCAACGGCATCCAGGTTTCTGGTGATGGATCAACCGTCATTGGAAATACAGTCACCAGTGCCTACCTGACGGATGACTGGTCAAGCACCGCCATCGGTGTGGTTGATGCCAGCAACGTGACCATAAGCGGCAATACCATCACCGGTGTTGGCAACTACGGTATCAGTGCCTACACCTGGAATGCCGCAACCATGTCCAATATCCAGATCCTGGACAACACGATTACCGGCATTGACTACCCGTTGGGCGTGATTGCCTACAACGATGGAACTGTCAGCGGGGTTGACTTACATAACAACAGGGTCTCCGGCTACATTGGCGCCATTGAAGCAGAAGCCTACCATGAGCCGGGATACGAGACCTATTGGGGAACCCTGGTGGAAGACGTGGATGCCACCCACAACTGGTGGGGCAGCCCTCTTGGACCCCAGGGACCGGTTTATGGCGATCCTGCACTGATCCAGTGGTGTGCGGATGCAGCCTGCACAACCTTTGCCCCGGATGCAAGCGGGCTCATTGAACTTTCGGGTCCCATCAGCCAGACAGGGGCACTGCAGGTTTATGTTCCCCACCTGACCATCCTCCTCTCAGACGGCACAGTCATTCAGAACAACTCGCCCTGTATTGATGTTCACGCCAGCTACACCACCATCACCACCGAAAGCATCGGCGGGGCAAAATGCGTGCCCACCGACGGCTCCAATGGCATTAATGTGGCGGCGGACCTGGTGAACATTATCATCGAGGGCATTGAGTTTGACGGCACCGGGCAGACCACCGGCAGCGGCGTTGCCTTTGCAGGCGCCATCACCGATGTGCAGGTGGTGGACAACTGGTTCCACAACCTGGGCGGCTCGGGAATTGCCTTTGGCGGCGCTGTGAACAACAACCAGGGCATCCAGGGCAACCTGTTCCAGGCACTGGGCGCGGACGCCATCGTCTCCCCCACCATGGCAGTCAATGCCGAGTATAACTCGTGGGGTGCCTACGGCGGAGCTTCGCTCGCCAACGTGGATTCTGACCCGTGGACGCACGTGGACCTGTATGTGCAATCCTCCGGCACACCCTGGGCAAACCAGGTCTTTACCGGTGGGACCATCACCTACACCGTGTACGGCAACCTGCAAAACGTGATGGGTGCCGACTTCACGCTGACCTATGACCCCGCCCTGTTGACGCTGCAAACCGCCACCGCCGGGGCATACTTCACCATCCCGGCTTTGGACCCGGAACTCGGTCCCTCCCCGTTGGACACTTCCGTGCCGGGTGTAATTCGCTTTGCGGGCTTCCAGACCACCCCGGTGACTGGCAATAACCTGCCGATCTTCACCGCCACCTTTACGGCAGCCGCCCCCGGTACCGCTGCACTGGACCTGCTGGATGCCGGTGATGCATTTGCCATGTTCCCCGGCTACGGTCCGTCCACCAATATCTACCCTGCCGCCCTGCTGGATGGCACAGTGACGGTGATTGCTGCTCCCACGCTTTCCTCCACGGACCTGGCAGGACCCTACCTGACGGACGTGCTGCAGGAATTCCATGTCACATTGAACAACCCAGCCACCGGCGGCAGCTTCTCCAACGTACTGGTGAATTTCCTGGTAACCGGCGCAGATCCGGCGGATGTGAACAGTTTTGAATACTGGGAAGTGACCACCTCCTCGTGGCAGCCCATGCCGCTGACCTCGGATGGTTTGGGCAACCTGGTGGGCTCGTTTGGACCGGCACTGGGCTTCCCCATCGTTCCCGGTTACAATGCCACCTCGCTGTTCCGGGTGAATTTCGACACCCCCGGCACCTACCCGGTGACCATGACACTGGTGGATCTGACCACTGATCCCGATGCCGTTCTGGCAAGCCTGGCGCAGGATGCAGTTGTGTATGCCCAGCCTGTGTTGAGCTCCACCAACCTGGTGGGACCGTACCTGGCAGGCATTCCCCAGGAATTTACGCTGACGGTGACCAACCCGGCTGGCGGCGGCAATTACACCGACCCCGTGCTGGAGTTCAACCTGCCAACCGGCGCAGTGCTGGAATACTTTGACGGCACCACCTGGCAGACGGTGACCAGCCCGCTGGACCTTGCCGCCCTGGCGCCTGATACGGTGACCAACCTGCTGTTCCGCGCCACCTTCCCGGCTGGCGGCTCCTACCTGGTGGACTTCACCCTCGTTGAAACCGCAACCGACCCGGACTGGACGCTGGCTGCCCTGCAGCAGGGCGTGGACGTGTATGCCAATTACTCCGTTACCGGTACGGTCTCCATGCAGGGGCGGACGTACCGCGGCGGCGTGCTGGTGACGTTGACCGGTCCGGCATTGTTTGCCTATGGTCCATACACTGCCACCTCACTGGATGTGATCAGCAGCAATGTGAGCTTCAGCAATGTTGCCGAAAACACCTACACGGTGACGGTTACCCACGCCCGCTACCTGGATGTGAGTTCCGACCTGATGAAAACCAGGCTGGTCAATGCCGCACCCACCGTGCTGACCTCGCTGGAACTGAAAGGCGGTGACGCCAACGATGACCAGAATGTCAACCTGGGCGATGCCAGCGCCATTGGGTCCAACTACGGAGCCACCGGTGACATCAACGCCGATGTGAACTTCTCCGGCAGGGTGGATGTGTTTGACCTGGCAATGGTGGGCGGCAACTTTACCCTGAACGCTGCAAACGCCTACGCAGGCTGGGCACCTTAAATCTTATGATCTTCGTGCAGACCGGGTAAAAAAAACCGGTCTGCACCCCTCTTTTGCCTGTTTCCATCCCGGGCAGCCGCCCGGGTGGGAACAGGGGGAGGCGGTTGGGCTCCAACCGTTTCCGCTTTTTCCAGGCTGGCAGTGAAAGTGAAAGGAAGGATGGAATGAACAATAAAGGAAACCTACACAGGGGGGTCCCGGGAGTGCTGGCAATCCTGCTGGTGCTCAGCCTGCTGCTGCCTGCGCCTTCCTCCCCCGTGCAGGCACAGGCAAGCGCGGTTGTTGCCGTCACCCCGCCCATGCTGGACATTATCCGCGGCAGCACCGCCACCTACAGTATGTGGCTGACCGGCGGCGTGGACGTCAATGCCTATGAGGTGGTCATTTCCTACAACCCGGCGCTGGTCTCATCCGTCACTTACACCGAGGGAACATTTCTTTCCAATCTGACGCCGGTATATTCCTGCAATAACAATCCAACCCTCTGCCCGGGAGTTTTTCATCTTGCTGAAATACAAATAACGACACCCGGTGTAACCGGGGACGGCAACCTGGTTGATATCACCTTCACCGGCAGCGCCAACGGCATCACACCCATCACGCTGACGGAAGCCGTCCTGGCGGATCCGGTTGGGGAAACCTCCTACCCCTCCGAGGTGAGCGGGGTATTGTGGATTCACGATGACCCGGCGCTGACCCCCAACTTCAATGTCACCGGCACGGTGCGGCTGCAGGGGCAAACCAGCACGGGCGGGGTGCCCGTTTCGCTAGGCTATGGCACGGTGCACTGGCTGGGTCCCTACTCCGCCACCAGCACCAGCCTGCCGACCGACAACCTCGGCTTCAGCCAGGTGGAGGAGGATATCTACCGCATCACGGCATCCTCACCGCGCTACCTGCCGGTGACGGAAGCATCGAACCGCACGGTCAGCATCAGCGCCAGCAAGACGACCCTCTCACCGCTTCTGCTGCGGGGCGGCAATGCCGTCTGGCAGGATCCCATGGGAGCGCCGGACACGGTGATTGATGCGCTCGATCTGACGCTGGTCAGCGGGCAGTACCAGCAAACCGGCGCCAGTTTGGAGGGGGATGTCAACTTCTCCGGCAGGGTGGATATTTTTGACTTTGCCATGGTGGCGGGCAACTATGGATTGACGTCCATCACCGCCTATGCCGGGTGGACACCCTGAAAAATGAGAATATTGGAAGATGCTTGATTTTTCGGGTATGATATGGATGCAAGGGCGTGGTTTCCACCAGATACGGAAAGGATGCCCGGGATGCCGGGAGCAGTGAAACTGGATGGCGGGATTTCAGCGACTCTTATTCCATACCGTCCTGCTGGCAGGGCTGTTTTGCAGCCTTGTCCTGCCGCCTGTTGCAGGGTCTGCCCAGGCAGCCGCACGGGTGCAGGTGATGCCCGCTGCCAGCCAGGTGGGCGTGGGGGAGACCGTGGAAATCACACTGGAGGTGAGCGGGGGTGAAAACGTGAACGCCTTTGACCTGACCCTGCTCTATAACCCGGCACTGGTAACACTGGATTCCTGGGAACCGGGCGATTATCTGTCCAATCTCTTCCGGGTGTACAAACAGGAGGAGCCAGGCTTGCTGCGAGTGGCATATACCCAGCTTGCCACTCCGCCCGTCAGCGGCGATGGCACCCTGTTCCGCCTGGTCTTCCGCGGCACTTCGGAAGGTGACTGCGACCTGATCCTTGATGATGTGATTTTTGCAGACGGTGATGGGAACGAATCCAACCCCCAGCGGGAGCACGGCATCCTGTCCGTACTGCCATCAGCCCAACCCAGCCCCACCTTCACTCATACCTTGCTGCCAACAGCGGGTTCCACCCAAACACCCACCCCCCTGCCCACGGCAGGGAATACCACCCCCACAGCCACCCTCACCGGCACGTCCACCGCGGCAATCCAGCCCACGTGGACCCGCCTGCCCACCCGCACCATGCCCCCGGCGAATTTCACACCCAGCCCGCTGGCACCGCGGAATTCCGCCACGCCCGCCAGCCAACTGACCGTTGGCAGGCAGGCATCCGCCAGCCCCGCAGCAATGGAACCATCCCCGGCAGCCACAGCCCTCCCGGCGAATCCGCCGGTGGAAGCTGTCCTATGGGGCTTGCTGATTGCCGGAGGGGCAGCCATCCTGGTCATGCTCACCCTCCTCGCCATCCGGCGGGGACATTCCCAATCATCAAAGGACTGAACCCGATTTATGAAACCTGCAACCGCCATCATCACCCTCCTCCTCCTGGTTACCTTCCTGCAGCCGGGCACGGCATTTGCCCAGGCGGATGCCGCCCGCGTGGGCGTATTTGCACCGCTGACGATTGCCCCCGGTGCACTGGTGGAAATTCCCATCCAGGTGGAAAACGTCACCGACCTGTATGGGATTGATTTTGAACTGCGGTTCGACCCCGCCGTGCTGGAGGCGCAGGATGCCGACCCCGCCATGGCAGGCATCCAGCTTGGTTTTGGCGAGTTCCTGGAGCCGGGCTTGCTGCTCTACAATACGGTGGATAACGAAACCGGCATTGTTCATGTGGTAATGACTCAGGTCAACCCTGCCGAGCCCAAGTCGGGCAGCGGCTATTTGTTCGTGCTGTACGTCAAAGGTCTGCAGGAAGGCACCACCGACCTGGAAGTTACCAACCTGCAGCTTGCCAGCCGGGAAGGGCTGGAAATCCCTTCCACTGCTGCCAATTCCAGCGTGACGGTGCAGGCAGGCGCCCCGGACGTGGTTGCCACCTCCATCCCGGTGGTCAATCCCACCAGCGTGATTCTGATCCCCACGCTGGCACCCACACCCACGGCAACGGTGCAGCCGACTGCCACCCGACCGATGGCAACCCAGGCAGTCCAGCCCACCCAGCCGGGTGAGCCAATCCCCACGGAAGCCCCGGTGGAACCAGGCGGCGGTTTCTCGCTGATGAAGAACTGGTGGATTGTGGCACTGGTTCTGGCAGGCGCAGCAGGGCTGGCAGTCTATTTCTTCCGCTCCAGGCGCACCTCCTGAACCAAACAGAAAGACAGGCAATGAAAACACCCTTGTTTAAAATTCAAATCCTGATCAGCCTGGCAATGGCGCTGGCAGCCTGCCTTGCGCTGCCTGCAAGTGTGTTTTCACAGGAACCGGGAACAGTGGTGTACATCAACCCGGCAGAAACCACCCTGGAGGTGGGGCAGGAGACGACCATTGCTGTCAGCGTGCGGGATGTGCAGGACCTGTACGGGTACGCGCTCCGCATCACCTTTCCCCCTGGCAGCATCGAAATCCTGGACGTGGTGAACGGCGAATTCCTGTCCGATGGGCTGATGGCACCCACCAACGGCTGGAATAACACCACCGGCGAAATCCTGTTTGACATGTCCATGATGGGTAAACCGGAAGGCAGGGACGGCAGCGGCGACCTGATTCGCATCACGCTGCGGGCAACAACCCCCGGCGCAACCGTGGCATTCACCATCGATCCAGTGTATTCCCAGCTTGTCAACTGGCCGGCTGTAATGCCGATTCCCTTTGAAATCGAAAATGGAGTGGTTATCATCAACCCAATCAACACCCTGCTATCCATATTTATTCCGGTCATTATTAAGTAAAAAAGGAAATCCATGAAAAGATCGACATCCATTCAAATCACTTTCTTGATACCAATCATTCACAATTGGGAGGAAAAATGAAACCAGGTTCCATCTCTACCCGTATTTTGATCAGCTTCCTGATCATCCTGTTGGCTGCCTTCAGCATGCCCCAACCGGCAGAAGCCCAGGGCACCACGCAGGTTTATCTTAACCCGGCAAGTTCCACTGTCACCACCTGTGCCGATCTCACCATTGCTGTCAGCGTGGCAGATGTGCAGGACCTGTACGGGTACGCGCTCCGCCTGACGTTTACACCGGGTTCGCTGCAGGTTTTGAACGTCGTCAATGGCGGATTCCTGTCCGATGGGCTGATGGCACCCACCAACGGCTGGAATAACACCACCGGCGAAATCCTGTTTGACATGTCCATGATGGGTGAACCGGAAGGCAGGGACGGCAGCGGCGACCTGATTCGCATCACGCTGCGGGCAACAACCCCAGGCGCAACCGTGGCATTCACCATCGATCCAGTGTATTCCCAGCTTGTCAACTGGCCGGCTGTAATGCCGATTCCCTTTACAATTACCGACGGAACCGTCACCACCGCCGGGTGCGCCCCCACCGATATCAGCCTGAGCAGCAGCACCGTGGCGGAAAACCAGCCTGCGGGCGTGCTGGTGGGCTCCTTCTCCAGCGTGGATGCAGACACCGGGGAAACCTTCACTTACTCCCTGCAGGATGATGTCTCCTTCCCGGATAATCACTATTTCCAGATCTCCGGCAACCAGCTGCTCACCCTGCTGCCAGCGGACTACGAAACCGACCCCAGCCTGCTGATCCGGGTGCGCACAACCGACTCCACCGGGTTGTACTATGAAGAAACCCTGACCATCACCGTGACCGATATCAACGATGCCCCCGTGCTGGATCCAATTCCCAATCCCAGCGGTGGTGAGGAAACATTGATCACCTTTACTGCCACTGCCAGCGACCAGGACGGCGATGCGCTGACATTCAGCCTGACAGACGGCACCGCCGGGGATGTACCCGCAGGTGCCAGTATCACGGCAGGCGGAGTCTTCACCTGGACACCGACCGAAGCCCAGGGTCCTGGCACCTATACCTTTGATGTTTGCGTGGGCGACGGCACTGAAACCGACTGCCAGACGATCACCGTCACCGTGAACGAAGTCAATGTTGCCCCGGTGCTGAACCCGGTCGGTGACCAGACCGTTCATGAAGGCGATACCCTGACCTTCACTGCCACCGCCACCGATGCGGATGTGCCCGCCAATACGCTCACCTTCAGCCTGGCTGGAACTTTGCCCGCTGGCGCCAGCATCACGGCAGGCGGCGTCTTCACCTGGACGCCCACCGCGGAACAGGCTCCCGGCTGGTACACATTTGACGTATGCGTCTCCGACGGCGCACTCAATGATTGTGAAACCATCGACGTGACCGTCACGAGCGATGAGCCGCCGGTCGTTTATGTGGATGATGGCTGGGCAGGCACGCTCCCCGGTGTGGATCCTGATGGAACAGGACCGGCAACTGCCTTTGGTTATGATGCCTTTGCCCTCATCCAGGATGGTGTGAATGGCGTTGCACCGGATGGCACGGTGTATGTTGCCGCAGGCACTTATTTTGAATCAGACATCCTGATTGACCAGCCCATGGACCTGATTGGCGCGGGTGCGGGCGCCAGCATCATTGGTCCGGCTGTTGCCGATGGTCATGACTGCAGCCCGTTGGGCAGTAATGCACATTTTGGCATCATCATCGGTGCGGATGGCGTGACCATCCAGGGCTTTACCATTGACGGCAACCAGGATGGCAGCCTGCCTGGCGATTACAACTACCGGATGGGCATCACCAGCCGCTATTGGGTTGCCACTTACGACACTTCCACCGTGCTGGATACCGTGGTACAGAACATCTGGTACCGCGGTGTGGTAATCCGCGCGTATACAGGAGAAACCTCCAGCGATCACCGGTTGGATAACGTGGATGTGGCAAATATTGTCAACACCTGCACGGATGAACAGTCCTTTGCGATCCTGTACTTCAATGCTGCCGGTGAAATTGCCAACTCCACCGCCACCAATGCATATCAGGGCATTGCCACAGGGAACTATACCGGCATTCCGCTGGTCGCCAACATTCACCACAATGTGGTTACCGATATCACCAGCCAGGCATATACCCTCACGCACAACGATGCCGGAACCGTATTTGCCAATAATACTGCCACGTTCACCAATCCCGCCAACGCAGGAATTGGTCTGCTGGTGTACCAGGCAAACGGTTTTACAGTGACCAATAACACCTTTACGGGTGCCCACACAGGCGTATATGTGGGACGCCAGGTCGGCGATCCCAGCCTGTTTGTGATTGGTGCAGGCAACACCCTCACCGGACCTGGTATCACGGTGGCTGGTTCTGTGGGCGTGCTGGCAGACGGCACCGGTTGGGCGGATGAAAACTCCAACTTCACCCTGGAAAAATCACTCATCACCGGTTATGAAACCGGCGTCCGCCTGGACCGGCTGGATACCACCGGTACAACCACCGCGGTTGTGCGCTCCAACAATCTCCTGGATAACGGGACCGGCATTTACCTTGGCACCCGCAGCACCCTGACTGCTCACCACAACCGGATATTCAATAATACAGTCGGTTACAACAATGCCTCCGGCGGAGCCGCAGTTGCCGAAAACAACTGGTGGGGCTGCAATGTGGGACCCAATGATACCTATGGAGATTGCGATACAACAGTCAATGTAGATTACACTCCCTGGCTCGTCTTACAGGGTACTGCACCAACATCGGAAACTGAATTTGGTGCTCCGCCTGTAACCTTCACAGCACGGTTAATGCGAAACTCAGCGGGTGAAGATGCTTCTTCGCCCACGCTGGGATACGTACCGGATGGTATCGTGGTTTCCTTCCAGACCATGGATGGAATTTTCACACCACCCACCAGCCCGTTGGTGAATGGAGTAACCACTTCCCAATATACAGCCAACAATGCCCGGGCATCGCTACTCTGTGCCGTCTTAGACAATGAATGGTATGGAGGGGGTGGCTGCTGGACAATTCTCATCAATGATGCCCCAATACCCGGTACCAATACATTTACAACTGGTGAGGATACGCCTCTGAATGGCACCCTCGCCGCAACTGATGATGAAGGGTATGCCCTGACCTATGTTGTGGCTACTCCCCCCGCACACGGAACAGTAACCATCAACCTGGACGGGACATTTACCTATACACCTGCAACAGATTGGTTCGGAACAGATACCTTCACCTTCACCGTTTCGGACGACATTGGTGGAGTAACTGGCACGGCAACCATCACCGTCACTCCGGTCAATGATGCCCCGGTTGCCGTTGATGATACTGCCACCACGGCTGAGGACACTCCCGTTGACATCCTGGTCAGCACTCTGCTTGCCAATGACACCGATATCGATGGCGATACCCTCTCCCTGACAGCGGTCTCCAATCCCTCCAACGGCACAGTTGCCCTGGCTGTCGGTGTGGTCACCTTCACCCCCGCCGACAACTTCCACGGCGAAGCCGGGTTTGACTACACTGTCTCCGATGGCACCCTCACCGATACCGGGCATGTCACCATCACCGTCACTCCGGTCAATGATGCCCCGGTTGCGGATGACCAGTCCCTCTCCACTCCTGAAGAGACGGCTCTCCCCGTCACCCTCACTGCCACCGATGTCGATGGTGATCCCCTCTCCTTTGAGGTCACTGTCCAGCCGCTCCACGGCACCCTCTCCGGGACTGCCCCCAGCCTGACCTACACCCCGGCGCTCAACTACAACGGCTCCGACAGCTTCACCTTCTCGGTCAGCGATGGACACGGCGGCACCGATACCGGCGTCATCTCCATCACCGTCACTCCGGTCAATGATGCCCCGGTTGCAGATGACCAGTCCCTCTCCACTCCTGAAGAGACGGCTCTCCCCGTCACCCTCACTGCCACCGATGTCGATGGCGATCCCCTCTCCTTTGAGGTCACTGTCCAGCCGCTCCATGGCACCCTCTCCGGGACTGCCCCCAGCCTGACCTACACCCCGGCGCTCAACTACAACGGCTCCGACAGCTTCACCTTCTCGGTCAGCGATGGACAC
>Ga0208197_1002112_pt1 | contig 18171 bp, 18 predicted proteins | sample AD_JPNNA4_MetaG_FD_184444 | JGI IMG/M metagenome (GOLD analysis project Ga0208197, IMG submission 184444) | Active sludge microbial communities of municipal wastewater-treating anaerobic digesters from Japan - AD_JPNNA4_MetaG (SPAdes) (version 2) | ecosystem: Engineered > Bioreactor > Anaerobic...
TCTGAAAATGTCATAGAACTATTCAGGCCATTCTGCACGTTACACATATTTAAATAGATACCTTCATCAGGCCGGAATCGCACCCTTAGATATTATTATCAGGGTACTTCTGACCTCGCACCCCCTGCCTTCACGCGACGGGTATTGGTTTTTCTTTGCGGTTTTACTGCTATCGAAAAATCGATATCAGTAGATTGTAAACTCATTTTTACTAAGTTTATAGGAATGGTTAGTTGGGTAGAATACAATTTAGACCTCAGGCTAGAAATGGAGGGAATGGGGGATTCTCCCTAAGAGGGCCTGTAAGTTACACGTACCTGAAATAAGGAAGTTTCTGGGAAGTATGGGATCAATACGGCCCTAGGAACCTCTCTCCATTGAAATGAATCAGGTGAGTTGGGGTTTGGGCTACCCAAACTTCAGTCTCCCATGCGATCTCTGAAAGATACCGGCCCATAGTTTGACGGTCTAAGAATGCAGTTACAAAGATGAGCCCTAAATCCGGCTTTTGGAAGAGATCCTTCAGCTCATTGTGTCTCTTAATATCAATTGGCCCATGGCTGGTTACAGCCTCAATCAGGATCAACCACCTCTTTTCCGGCATGTGGACTATCACGTCAGGCATTTTTCCGTGTATGTCTATCTTGATGTCCAACTTATCTTTGAGGTATTCAAGGGCCGCTTCCTTTCTTTTTGGCCCGGCGTCATCCATGTAAACCACAATACCGCCGTGTAGATAGCGCGGGCATAACTCTTCTATGATGGGCTTGATCAACTCATTTTGGCCGCCTGCCGTTAATTTGAGTTCATCGCCGTTGGGAAGCTTTACAGGGATTAAGGCCATCTCCCTCTCCTTTGCATGTAACTTCTTTGATGAGGCAACAGATTTGAGATAGCTTCTGAGATTAGAGCTCCATGAAGGAGAACCATAGCTCCTCATCAGGTTTAGAGCACTATTTTCAATCTGGTAGCGGGTATCCGGGCTGTTAACCGGCCTGGAAGGGTTATCCGGGTTTGCCAATATCAACCCAGCTTGAACGAATTGGTGAACGGTTTGCCTTCGGACAGTCTCCCTGGTATTAGGAGCATACTTAACCCCGAAGTGATCCTTGAAGTAGTCCATCATCTCAGTTATTCCAAGTAAAGGGCTGGAAGCATCACTCCAAGGAGTATCCATTTTCATATCCAAGAGAGCCAATAATGTTAAGGCGGATCGCCTGTTCTGTTGAGCCCTTGGTAAGTCTAACTCATGTAAAATTTCAATAGTCTCTTTAATCCTCTTTTCTGCCTTTACAGGATCAATCTCCATATCTCCCTCTACGATTCCTAATTCCTCCCTCACCAATTGGTCTAACTCATCCTGAGATGGGAATGCCTCTCCAATCCGCTCTCCCAAAGACAAGAGCCGTGCTTCGTTAGGATACTTCAAACTTCTTAAATCAGTAGCGTTTACCTGAGTATGCCCGCTGAATTGACGGAAATACCGATCTACAAGGGTAGAGTTAAGGAAAGCCGACAACCCCTTTGCCAACAGTTGGGGTATCCCTTTCCCTCTCTTGTGGTAATAGTTCAAGTGGTTCTCAAAGCCTACCAAGTCAGAAGAGACCTTTACAGGATCATAAATCGCCGCTACAATTCTCTTCTCTTCTTCCTTAGATGAGAAACGTTTAACCAGCACATAGAAGCCCGAGGGAATCAAAAGATCAGAGCTTTCACGTGTAATAGCATCAGGCTTCTTTAGGCCTTCAATAGGCCAATGTATGAATCCTTGTGAGAAATGGGCCGGGTAGATAAGAGGAACCGCCCCTTTTGAAGGTGAACGCCTTACCAGGTGCTTAGCTCTAAAGTCAACAACCCGCCCGGTAGACACGATGAGGTCTAAATCTTCAAGAGAAGAATCAAGCCCCTTCATTTGCTCTCCGATCCTATGAGCCATCTCATCAGGGACTATATGGATAACAAAATCAGGATCATCGGGCTGTACAAACTGATCATAGTCAACTTCCCGCATGGTTACATACTCATCATCCGGTCCCTCACTGGATGAAATAGCTACCTTACCTCCAGTACCTTCTAACTTCTCCTTGATGGCATGAATGATTATGTTCTCCTGGAGTACATCATCATCCTGAAATGCCTTCTTTCTGGATTCATAAACATGAACTCTTTTTACGGTCATGGAGCTAAAGAGGGCCTTACGGAAGGGCCGGAAGTATGGCCCATTGCAGAAGCTTCTAGGCGTTATTGCTACCATCTCACCGCCCGGCTCCAGTAGCTTGATGACGAGCCACATGAAGGCGGTGTAGAGGTTGGTGGTCTCAATATCTACCAACCTGAGGAGCTGCCTAGTTTTGGAGTTATTACTTATTTTATGATAGGGAGGATTCAATATAGCACAATTGAAACGCCTGCGATCTACAGGGATGAGCCCCCCGGTAGTCATGGCTACACCAGCAGCTATGAAATCTTCCGGGAAGACATCACTCTTGAACTCAATGCCTTCGGTCATGCATACCCCGGCAATCTCCTCAATAGTAGAATGCAGATAATCAATAAGTAGAGGCTCTACTTCATAGGCTGCAAGGGTGATCGATAGGGGCTTCTGATCCCCCCAACGGCTCACTTCAGTAATTAGAGCGGCGGATAAAGATCCTACCCCCGCCCCTGGATCGATAATGGTTAGTCTTTGGGGTCTCTCGGTAAACATAGAGGCCATGAGCTTTGCTACAGACGGCGGGGTAAAAAATTGGCCCATATCGGATCTATGGGTCGGATCTAGCCTTCTGGATGCATCTATGCGTAAGAAGTCTGCGCTATCAAGTAGCGTATCGGCATTTATCTTTACATTAAGTGCCGTTTTTGGCTCTACCGTCGTGGATAGGGACTCCATGAGTATTACATCGACTATGCTTTTCTCAATCCTTATACCATCATCGCTACTAATCATCTGGGCTTGTTTCTTCTAGTCGTGGAAGCCAGTTCTCGATCTCCCTTAGGCTTCAATAGGCTCTAGCCCATCTTCCCGCCCCTGGGAGAGATCTTCCTTCCCATCTTCAATGGCTGGAGTTAGTTCTATCTGGGGAAGCTGGGACTGCTCCTCCTGAGCCTTTGCCCTTTTCTTGTACTCCCTCAGCTCCTTCTTCTGCTCGTCTACTGCATCTTCATACCAGTATCTCATTAACTCAGGAGTATCCCCTTCAGCTATTTCCTTGAATCGATTTCTTAGGCTAAAATCGGAGAAAGCATCCGGCCTGATTGCTAGGTAGGTATCCCGCCTTTTACTTACAGCCTGTTTCCATACCGCCTCTTCTGGTGAAGTAGGCCCAAAGTCCTGTTTTACCTCTCCATATAGGCCTACAGTTTTCAAGATATGGACCGCCGCCGTTATTGCTATCTTTTCATCGGAGCTATGGAGGCCATTGGTAAGAACATTTACAGCCTCAGCAACCAGAGATTTGAGCCTAAACTTTGAATCTACCCATAAGGCCTCTCTTCTGGAGTTCAATTCTGCGATAAAAAATGCATTTTTGTACCATTTTGATATGGTGTTTCGGCCTATTCCAAGTGTTTCAGCTACTTCCTTATCGGTTTTCCCGAAAATTAATAGGTCAATTGCATTAAGTTGCTCTGGGGTCAGCCTGGGAGCTGGGGAACGTTCTTGCATCCGTTCAACCATTTCGTTTATTGCATCTACTTTTTTATCATCCATTGAATCACCTTCTTTACAGCCTGGAAAGTCTTCTCTCTCTACGTTCCAAGGCTCTCTGGCCTTCTGGAGATTCTAAATGCCTGAGCTTCTCCATAGATTTAGCCAAATCATCCCAGCCTACAGCCTTGGCTTCTGCTATCAGCTCATCAATGGAAGGAAGAGGAGGAGGTTTCTTCTCCCTGAGAGGCAGCTCCTGGAGAGTAGAATGGGGAGAGGATCTTCTGGCCTTTTTTATAGTGTCAGATTTGTAAGTAGCTGCTCTCTTAGATCCGTTGGGGCTCCTGCTCATAATCGCCTCCATCGTAAGCTCTCCTGTCATATCTCGCCCCAGCTCCAGCCCTGGCCCTCCGTCGCTGTCTGCTGGCCGTGTCCTGGGCCCTCATGATCGCTCTCTTAGGGTCATCTCTGAGTAGATTCTTACTCCTGGCTCTGATTCTTGATTTAGAGGAGATACTATTTGTCATTTCAACCCCTCCAGCTCCCTAAAGCCTCTCTCTGGGATGGATACACCCAGGCTCTCCTCCAGCCAGGAGGCTACTAACCGTCTATGGCAGAATTTCCCAGGATCCTTATAACAGAGAAGAATAGCCTCAGCTCCCAGCTCCTGGAATACCTGGCCAGGATCTAGGAAAGAAAGAGTTTCCTGGTAAAATCGCTGGGTATATTCTGCCTGGGAGATCTCCCCAGCTTTCCAGGCCTTCAGGAGGCCTATAGAGGGAGCCAGAGCCAGGTATCTTTTACCTCTGAATGCTGAAGGCCCTCTCCAGGGAGGATATCTAGCAATAGATACCGCTCTGGGATCAGAGCCAGCCAGCTTAAAGGAAGAAGTTTCCATTTAGTTACCTCCCCAGCTATCTAAAACTTCAACCTCAGCATCTACAGGGACCGGAAAGAGCATCTCAGAGCCTACCCGCCTCATTATATCCAGGAGGAGGGAGGCCATATCCTGGGCCAGAGCCTCTGGAGCCTCCAAAACGATCTCATCATGAACAGAGGCTATCATCTTTACATCCTCTGGGATAGAAGAATAAACCTCTCCCATTATGGCCTTGATAAGATCGGCCCCCGTACCCTGGCTGGGAGAGTTGTAGAGCTGATTTATGGAGGCTAGGGTTTGCCCGTCCTCGCTCTGGCCCCAGATCCTTTTCCGGCCTGGGAGAGTTTGGGTGGTGACTGCTTGCCTGGAATAAACTCCCTTTTCATAGGTATGGAGGAAATGGGTTTTAGGGAGGTTCTTTAGGATCCTCTGTTTTTCATGGAAAGCCGCTACTCCTGGGTAGGTCTGGAAAAACGTTCTATGGGCCTCTTTAGCCTCCTCCAGGCTCATATCTACTCCGTAAGTCTCTTTGGCTCTCCTCTGGAGAAGCTCAGGCTGGCCTCCATAGATGAGGAGGAAATTAACAGCCTTTGCTCCCTGTCTCTGGGCTTTGGTTATCTGATCTATGGGGAGGCCTGAGGTCTTACTGGCCGTCAGTTTATGAAGGTCCTGGCCCTGGGAGAAAGCCTCCATCATAGTCTTATCCCCAGAGAGCCTAGCCATGATTCTAAGCTCAATGCCAGAGAGATCTCCTTTGATTAGCTTCCTTCCTGGAGGAGCCTTAAACAGCCTCCTTATAGCCAGGCCCTCCTCTCCCCGCTTAGGTATCTGTTGAATGTTAGGATCCCTGGAGCTAAACCTCCCCGCTCTGGTAGAGAGCTGGAAGTACTGGCCGTGTAGTCTGCTATCTATGGGAGAGAGCTTTAGGAGCCATTTCTCCATAAAATCATTAGCCTGTTTAGAGATCTTCCTGTATTGGAGTAGATCTCCAGCCCAGGAGCAGCCAGCCTGGGCCAGCTCTTTTAGGCTCTCCTCCCTGGTAGAGCTGATATTGTAGCCCAGGCTCTGGAGGTAGGCTAGGACATCCTGAGAGCTGGCCGGATTTAGGAGGGGAGAGTACTTTCTCCCCTTCTTAGGCCTGGGCTCAAATCCCGCTCTCTGAGCTTCGGCCTGGAGCTTCTGGAGCATCTCCTGGGCCTGGGCTTTATTCTGATCCATCAAGGCTCTACAGGCCAGGGTATCTAGAGGGAGGCCTGTTAGCTCCATCTCGATAACAGAGGGAAGAGCCCTGAACTCTAGCTCTGCTATCTGCTCCAGTTTGTTCTTTCTGAGAAGCTCCTGGAGAATATCATGGAGAGGGAGAAGAATAGCCGCGTCCCTGGCCGCGTAAGCCTTCTGCTCTGGGGAAAGGATCTCTGCTCCCCAGTTAGAAGCCTGTAGCTCTTTGGAGAGATCTATCCCTAGGTGTCTCTCTGCTAGGGCTTTTAGAGTCTGCTCAGGAGATTTAGTTTTCCATGGGTTCTTAGTAGCCTTCTTAGCTCTCTGTAATGAGTTATACCCAGCCCAGCATACCTGAGAGGCCAGCATGGTATCAAAGAGGTTTACCATCTTCAGCCTTCGGTCCCAAGAGACCTGGATAAAGGAGAGGTCGAACTTCAGGTTATGGCCTATTACCTTTATGTTGCTCGATTCTAGCAAATAGCCCAGGTCCTGGAGTGGAGCAGATCCTCCCCGGCCCAGCTCCCAGAGGTCAGCCACATAAACCCGCCCTGAAGGAAGAGAGAGCTGGGCTAGCCTGGCCCTGGAGGAGAGAGGATCCAAGCCCGTTGTTTCCAGGTCTAAGCCACAGATCCCGGCCTGGGTTATATCCTGGAGAGCCTCCACCCAGGCCTGGGAAGAGGAGATCTCTATCATTTCCATATCCCCTTTGTGACAGGGATTTGACAAAGTTGTCAAAGACTCAGGATCGGACAGGATTTGGACAGAATGGACAGAATTGGACAAAACCTCCCCTTGATCCTGAGAGAGGGTAGCCTGGGAGGATCTCTTTTTAAGGTTTGACTTTTGAACCAGAGGTGCTGGGGAGGATCTCCAGGGAGTCCAAAGAGTTAAGGTACTCATTTCCTGAGCCCCTCCAGAGCCTTAGCATCAATGGCCAGCACTTCATAAACCTGGCCTCCTATTCTCTTCTTTACCTTCCTGGCCAGGCCCTGGGAGAGGAGAGCCTCCAGAAGCTCCTCCTGAGAAAGGCCCAGCTCTAGAGAGAAGTCTCTGCTCATAGATAGGCCTCCTCCAGGGAATTAGAGGGAACTTTTCCTGGAAGAGGGAACCAAAAAACCGCTATCTGTAAGCCTCTGGTTCCCGCAGTTCCCGTAGTTCCCTCTGATTTACATGAGTCTTGGTGATTTAGAGGAAGAAAATATTTTTTCCTTATTTCCTCTTTCTCGCGCGCACATGCGAGAGTAATAATAGAGGGAACTAAGGGAACTAAGGGAACTATAGATAGATAGATATTGATTTTATAGGTTCCCTTTTCCCTTAAAGGTTCCCTCGGTTCCCTCTTGGACCCCCTCAGAGATCTAAGCTTCATTTTCTCCCTCCTCCAGGTTAAACGCTTTAGCTAGGACAGGGAGAACTCTAGGTTGCTCTCCTGCTATCTTTTTCTTGATAATTCTCCTCCCACTCTGGGACCTATCCAGGAGGCCCCTCTGCTCCATGTAGTCCAGGAAGGAGCTTTTGGAAAGGGAAAGCCCCTCCCCCTGGGTATGCAAATACTTGGTTACCTCTCCCCAGGCTGGCCCCCAAAGGAGGTAATAAATTCCGTTATCTGGCCCCCAGCCTATCCTTACAGCTCCCTGGGCCAGAGTTACTGTCTCTGGGGGAGCATCCTCCATAGAAGCAAAGTAAACCCTCCTCAGGGTTTGTAGCTCCTGCAGAGCCTCAAAGAATCGTTTAGTAGGCTCCTCCGTCTCTGCTATCTGGGCCAGATCATCAGCTACCTTATTTAAGGTAGCCCAGGCCTCTTCCAGGAGTTTTCCAGCTTCCTTCTCAGAGAGAGCCTCCTGGGTTATGGCATACTGGAGGAAGAGGTTTAGGCCTAGGAAGAGGTGGGAGACTGTTTCATCTAGCCTTCTATGCCTGGTTCGTGTTTTAGAGGCTCCTCTCGCTTCTTTTCTTAGCCGCTCAAAGTCTTCCAGGAAATGGGGAGGAAGGTTTTCAATCTGAGGAGCCAGATACTCCAGGTATCCCCTCATGGCCTGGGAGAGGAGGCTCTTCTGGGCCTGGGCCTGGGTAAGCCTCTCCTGGTTAATGTCCTCCTTCAATAGATGGAGAACAAAGTTCCTGGCCAGGGTAGAACCTGATAGGTGCATCTCCTCCCCTGAGCAGAGAGCCAGGCCTCTTGGAGGATGTCCTGACCTAAGTTCTGTATTTGATTTCAACCTCCCCCGGCCCTGTCTATCACCCTGGTTCCTGGAAAGATACTCCAGAGTTCCCTCCAGGCTCATCCGTTCTTTAGGATTTTTAGCTGGGTAGAGATCATCTACTGGGAGAAGGGTATCTTTGGCCAGAAAAGCCATTTCCTCTATTGATTTCCCAGTATCTCTGAAGCTGGCAGGGAGCCCCTTAGGATCGAAGTCCCCGAAGTGACAAACCAGTAGGGCTATTATGGTACTCTTGAAGGAGCCTGAGGTTCCCCATAGGTAGGTTATGAATCCTGGCTCTATCCCGGCCTGTCGTAAAGGCTCCAGGAGAGGGGTAAGCCAAACCAGAGCATAGAGAGGGACCATAATTTTCTTTGGCCCCAGCTTCAGTAAAGATAGGGAAGCCTTCAGAGCCTCTTTTATGTCTCCTCTATCTTTTGGGAGAATATACTTCCTGAGCTTGTCGGAGATCTCTACCTCTACAGCTTCGGAGCCTACAGCTCCCCCAGCATGAAGATAGATCCAAGAGTTATTTTCTTTCCTCCATCCAAGATGGGTGTAGATGGTACTCTCTGGGATACCTTCCTGGGCCATGAGCTGGAGAGCGTATCTTACTTCCTGTTCTTGTTTAGGCTTTATGGCTGCTCTGGCTCCCCAAGCATCTATGGGCCATTTCATCTCTAGGAAATTTTTACTTGATATTGTGAAGGGTTTAAGGGAGGCTCCTCCTTGGAGAAGGCCCTGGAATTCAATAAATCGCTCTTTAGAGAGCCCATCGTCTTTGAGTATGTCTCTTAGAGGCCAGGCTACAAAGTTACAGATAGGGAGCGCCTTTATTTCAACAATCCCGTTTCTTTCTATGTAGACGATTTTACTTAATCGGCCTAGATCGTCTATTATGAACTCCTTAACGTCTTTCAGGAGAGCTTTAGGAGTATCGTACTCTAACCCCAGCTCTAGCTTCTCCTCCTGGGAGCTGGCCCTGGGCCTTGCCTGGGCCTGGAGCTGGGCCAACCTCTCCTTAGCATCAGAGAGAAGAGCCGTCCTAGTTTCTCCTCTGATGCCTTTCTCCTTCAGCCACTCCAGAGCAAAGACCTTACCCTTAGCTCCCAGATAAGCCACAGTTGCCTTTAGCCGGTCCTCCAGGTCCTCTGATTTGATAACCCGCTCTGCATATGCCAGAGCCCCGGCCCGTATGGGGAGGTAAGGCTCTGCTCTGTCTCTGATCTTCTGGAGATCCTGGAGAGCCTGAGCTGGGCCTCTGGCCAGAATAAAATCATCTAGGCCTACCTTCTGGCCCCTCTCTCCAGGTGGAAGGGAGAGAATCCGCACCTCCCCGGCTCCCCTGGAATAGAGCATTTCAGCCAGTCTGGGAAAAGCATTCCCGGCCTCAGGATGCTTGGTTATGTCGGAGTCGTAGAGGAGATTGATCTTCTTCCCTTCCCAGTTTATCTGGGCTAGCTCTGGGAGAAGAGCCTCCTCATCAGAGAGCTTTTCCCCTTCGACCAGGAGAGGGGCCTCCTCCCCGGAGGTTCTCCAGTTGTAAACTCCAGAAAGAGCAACCACAGGGAGCCCGTAAGCATGGCCACAGAGGGCCTTCAGCTCTCCTTCTGTAATCCAGATCTCCCCGGCCTGGGGCAGGTTAAGGCCTGAAGGGATATAGAGAGAGTTAGGCTCCCCGGCCCTTCTAAGGTACTTCCTGGGCCTTCCCCGCTCATCAATGGGAGGAGAATCCAGCCGGATTGTACTGGCCCCGTTCCCTGGATATCTGATCAGAAAGCCAGAGGAGTCTATATCCTCTTTCCCTAAATGGGATCTTATCTCAGAGGGTGAGAGGGATGAGATCTCCTTTCCCTCATCCAGGCTCATTACCTTAGATTCTGGGAGCCCGTATTTGAGCTGGAGCTGTTGGCGGTGAGCCTCGGAGATCATTCTTCCCTCCAGCTACAATCACACAGATCCTCTATGCAGCACCTGTTGCAGATCTCTTTACTAGGTCCGTATTGCATACAGGCTAAACCTTCACGACGGCCAGCCTCAATATTGCAAAAGGTACGATTACCGCAAGAAGCGCACCCAGGATCCCTCATTGTGAATCCTCCCCATAATAGAGGCTGAAGCTATCGCATATGCAGCGAATTTCTGAGGCATGGGCCACTTCCCTGACCATCCTAATCTCCTTCCCTGGAGAATCAGAGCAGGAGCATAAGCCTGTGCAGAGAAAGCATTCCATAGCACCCACTCCTAATCTCCGCCGCTGTGGAGGTTGATAAGTTATCCATGCGTCAAACCTCCGTCTCTGGATTTTCTATGAAACACCGGACTTTATGCTTCGTCTTTTCTAGCCGAATTTCCTTTTTAAGTCCAAGCGCCCGGATTCGTTGCCTGAGTACACTCTCTGATCGCTCGGTTAGAAATGGCTTAATTGCATCAAATACGCTACATCCCGGATTTTCAGCGACCTCTAACTTTATTCCGGTGTCGATTGCATCGTTCTCTCGCATCATGGTTTTACCTCGTCGAGAGAAAAAGAGCTACCACTATGGCAAAGACACCTAATGAGTACCGTACTTTTAGGCTCTAGTACGGTAAATCTCATATATTGCATGCATGCATACATACATGCTGTATCCCGGTGTCTTAAGGTCGACCTTTCTATCCTGCAAAGATTCGAGGTCGACCTTCAGCCCGTTTTCTCTTACTACTTCTAATGATTACCACTCGTCATATTAAAGTTTCCCAAGCAGCGGAACTAATTCCTCTACTCCTAATATGAGCAAAGGCTGATAAAGGTTCTGCCGCCACTATTTCTACTTCGGTCGGACGAGGTATATATAATGCCCCACGAAAGCACCCTGCACTTAACTCACTTGTTTATCAGTTCAATAATCAGTCCTCCGCTTGATGGGCGCGCTCTGATGGTCACGTTATGGCAACCGCCAAGTAGCGCGCCAAGTTCGCGCGGAATCGAGATGGAATAAAACTTAGCCACGGTGAGAAGATGCCTTGCGGAATTCCGCAGATATCCACAGACGCACAGCTCGGAGCTCACGGATAATAGAAGGATCGAATACCTTACCGGATCCCCAAGGCTCTGAAGGTCCGAGAGTCCTGGGAGGAATAACTACAAGCGAGAAGAGGTCTGCGCCTATACGTACGGGTAGGATCAAACCTTTCAGTCCAAGCAAAGGCACTATCACGGTATGCCTTCAGCACGACTCTGCCTTTTTTATTGATGTCAGATTTGTTTGATTTATCTGGTAATTCGATGCTGACAAGTCCACCGTCCGCGTCATGCAGTCCAATTGCCTGATATACTAACGAGTCTCGCTGGTCTCCATAACCTTACCAGACAATTGCGCCCATCCCGCATCATCATTGCCGTCTAACTCGCTGACCCAACTCTTCTGACAAGTGAACTTTGTGGGAGTATCGGCAAAATTGCGTTTGGCTAAAATTAAGAGATTTCCAACTTCCGGATTTTCATCAACCATCATTTTGTAAACTCCGAGCACCCCACCAATATCAATAGCTATGTCTTTTAAAGATGAGGAAGAAGTGGTATACTCGATAATTACCTGAGATGTACTGATAGCAACACTGGCTGTCTTGATATTAAGCCCAAATTGTGGATCTACTAGCATGGTCTCAAAAAAATCTTCTATCGGCGAATAATCAATAGCAGTTACACTGGGAGCAATAATGCATACAGCCATTACAAGCAAAACAAATTTCGTCTCTAATTCCCCCTTATCTTTCGTTCAAGACCGAAAGGACAAACGAAAATGGTTTTGGTCACTGATCTTATAAAGCACCTCCGTTTTCTACTGACTTTGATTCTTGCATTGAAACATTAAGACTGAAACCATGCTTTTTTAGCGGTGAAAGTTTACCTGGGTAAATGTCTGTATGGGAAGCGAGACAGACCAGGAGGGAATAGTAGCCTTAGCTTAAACCCTGGCCTATCGCTTTGATTGGTTAATGGAAAAGAGGCCCTCTAGGCTTCCAAGAAGGGCTTAAATGTGACTTTCTGGAAGAGAGGCTCCTCATCTATGAGAGAAGAGATCTCCCTGGCCTGGCCTCTGAGCTGCCTCTGTCGAGCCTGGTAAGCCTGGGCCTGGGCTCTGCTCTGGGCTACAGAGATCCTGGCCTCCTTCCTTCTGGAGACCTGGGGAGAAGGTGCTGGGGAAAGGGAGGCCCCTTCCTGGAGGGCTCTCTTATGTTTGCAGTCCCTTCCATACTGGCCAGCTCTACAGGAGCAGCTTCTGGAATTCGTGAAATAATAGCAATCCCTCTTAGAGGAAAGGGAGAGCCGTGCTCCGTTCGCGAGGGGGATAACCTGGGGAAGAGCTTCCTCTAGGCCCAGGAATTGAGCTAGGGCTTTGCCGCTATTGATTGTTTGGGTTACTCCGAGGTTTCCTTGAATGAATGTTTTTCCTGCCATATGTACTAATAGTACATTATTCTTATTTAAATGTACTGCTAGTACATTTAGAGGAGAGATTATTTATATAATGCTAGAAAATACCCTAGAGCATGGATACTATGACATTTCCAGCTAAAGTATCACAGCCCCTAAGAGTCAGTATCCCCGCAGCCGTTGGAGAAGCCTTAGAGCTACAGGCTGGGGCTTTGGTTGAAGTTACAGTCAGAAAGATTAAGGATGCACCAAAGCCAAAGTAAAGGGAAACTTTCAATCATAACAAATATATCAAATTAGATAGTTACCACATGTAAAAAAATGGACTTCTGGCAGGTCTAGCCACCCGCCAGGAGAAAACTCCACGTTTAGGAGACGTAGTAAATGATAGAGGTAGCTGAAGCAATAAATAGCTTTCTGCCTAGGGAGCAGGAGGCCTATTCTCATGTACCGCCCTCAGAAGAACCCGTTTTTATCTTATCCTCTGGCCAGCTCCAGGAGATTATCTCCCAGGCTGTAGCCCAGGCCCTGGGGGAGAGAGAGGAGGCTTTACCAGAGGCTCAAATAGGCCAGGAAAAGCTCTTAGAGATACTTCAGGTTCAGAGCCAGGAAATACAGGCCCTAAAATCGATTTTAGAGGCTCAAAGTAAAAGGCTGGAGGCTCTGGAAAGCCTTCAGGAGCTATATCATGGGAAAGCCCCAGCTCCAGAGGATAGGCCCATCCTTCGCGAGGTCTGGGAGAGGAGAAGAGCAGCCCAGGAGAGCCTCCCTTCCAGAGTCTTTGGCTTGGAGGAAGATCTTCAGAGCCTGGAGGAGGAGGTTCGCTCTCAGAAAGGAAAGGAGGGGGAGCCGCGAGGGGGAGGAAGGAAAACAGAGGCCCGGATAAAGGAGCTGAAGAAGATCTTAAAAGCCTCAGGAGGCTCTAGGACTTTCCAGGAGCTGGAGAAGGGCCTGGGCCTGAGTCCCCAACAGTTCACTTATCTCGTTTCTCATCTTGATAAGAGAGTCTTTGAGATCAGCCGCCGCCCCGGAACTAAAAAGGGAGAGAAGATCCTAGTCCTTAGAATGAGGATTAAAGAGCCTGTCGTTTTCACATGAAATATGAAAGCTGCCTGGAGGAAAGAAGCCAATAAAGTCTAATTTAGTAATTAGAGTTTAGGTCTAAGCCCGATTTGACTTAGATTTCATACAGCCTTAGATTAAAGTGTCTTTCTAAAAGCTTTCAAAAGCTTTCAAAATATAGCCATCTCTACCTAATTCCTCCTGGAGATTTTAGTTTTCATGTTTCATGTGAAAACAGTTATCTGTTATTACTTTAAGGGTAGAGAAAATCCTGAGCTTTAGCAATGACACATTCAAGCAGACAAGGCAATACGTTTGAGTGATTAATATTAATTAATAATATTATCAATAGGGTTACCCATAAAAAAATTAACGACAGAGGAAGAATGCGTCTAAAGTACCAAGTACTTTTCCAAGCACCTCTATTAGGTAGTAATTCCGCAAACAAACCCATGTTGGATTCAAAATATTTAACTTTATTGCCGTAGGACGAGAAATTCTTAGGCGGACTTTCTGTATAAAACTTTAGTTTTTTTTTGTTGTATTCTTGAATTAATTTAAACTCTAAGTGTTTCATAGTATAGGCGAGATATATTGCGCGCTGCCTATTCAAGCTAACTAATCGATACCAAAAAAAAGAAAAAATCAACCCGGAACTAATCACTAAAAAATTATTTATTAGACTAGTTTCTTTTTGAAAATATGCAATAAGTAACTGTCCCACTATTAAAGCATAAGCACTTTCCCAAAAAGGAAAGACTCCTTCGGCAGAATAATAGGCTTTAGAGATGAATTCTAAATTACGATATACTAAATCTATATTATCACACTTTTTTAAGTTATTTACATTTTGAGAGTCGTCTGCCATTTAATCACTTCCAGAATAGCTACCTATTCTTAGCTGCGGTTACTCTCCTCCTTTACCTTCTGGAAAAGCTCAGGATACTTTTCTCTGGGCCTTCCTCCAGAATTGCCACCAATGTTTAGCTTTGATCTCCTCCTCCGATGGAAGTAAGGCCTTAGGTAGTTTCTCTGAGATCTGGGATACATGGCCTCTAAGGAAAGAGATCTCATCATCTTTCAAGCGTAAAGTATCCTTAAAATGCTCCAGATCCCGCCGTAAGCCTTCAGCCTCTACTAATGCCTGATCTCCAAAGGATCTGGCCTGATCCCGTTCAGATCTTAATTGATTCTCTCTGGATTTTGCAGTCTCTAGCTCTCGTTTAGCCTGGTTTAGTTCGCTTCTGGTTTGTTGAAGCTCTTTCCATTTTAGATCCTGCTCGGATCTGAGTTGATCTCTCTCCTTTATGGTGAGATCTAGCTGGGCTCTGAGCTGATCTCGCTCCTCTATAATGAGATCTGGCTGGGATCTATCCTGATGAAGGTAAAGATCAATAGCTTCGGCAACCATAGCTTTCTTGTTAGATCCTTTGGAAATTGCTAACTGATCTAGCTCAGAATTGGTTTGATCGTCAACCTCTGCATAGATCCTCAAAAAGATCTCTCCGGCCTCTTAGATCTAGCTGATCCCATAAAGATCTATCTCAGATCCTGCTTGGACCTTCAGGAAGGGTAATTGAAGCTCTGCTATGCTGATCTTCTTTAGATCCTGGCCAGATCTTCTAGATCTCTTCAGATCCTTTGGAGATCTGGCTGGGCTTTGGCCTGAGGTAAAATAAATCTCTGTTATATGCGGATCTCTTCCAGATCCTTCTATGATCTAGAAAGATCCCCTAACTATTCATTTAGCCTTTCTTCAGATCCTCTGAGATCTAGCTGGGATCTGGCCAGGATAAAAATAGGAGCTAATTAAGTCAAAGCTATGCTGATCTCTATCAGATCCTAGAGAGATCTAAGCAGATCTCTTAGGGCTCTAATAAAAGGTAAATTGAAGCTCTGCTATACTGATCTTTCGGAGATCTAGGAGGATGGCTCACTTGGGTTTGTCATTTGTTTAACGTACCCAGCTACAGTACCTCTGGGATAATCAATTTCTTTGGCTATCTGGGAGATAGAAGGCCTGGGAGTTTGGGCCTAGCTTCTTAATCGCGCGAGAGCCTGGGGAGCTTAGGCATTCCTTCCTTGAAGGCTTTCGTTTCCTTCTCTGGGAGCTGATCTTGGGCTTCCTCATGGGGAGAGCCTCTTTTCCTATAGCCTGGAGAGCTTGGAGGGCCTCCTGAGCTCGGGAGGGGATCATCCTGGAGGCCAGAGTACTTGGAAGTGAGCATCTCTAAAGCTGCTTGAACACAGAGGGCCTGGTAGGCCTTTGGGTTTATGGTTACCCTTGGATTCCTTGGATTCTTCTTAGGTGATTCTTTAGCCAGCAAAGCTAATGTTGGCTTCACTACGGTCGTTTAATTCGCTTTCGCCGATTTTGGTTGGCCAAACAGGTATGCAGAAATGACATTTTATCTGTATAGGTCATACTCTCAGTTATTTCTTGATATTCATCCATTTCCATGCAACCTAAAGCGGATTTCTCAGCTCTAATTATATCATCTACATCGAGATCTAATGGATCAGGCCTCTCCGCAAATCTCTCTTCATTCCTGATCTCTATTTGGCTTCGAAGGTCTGCATCTTCTAAAGAAATACATTCTTCATGATTCTTGATCAGTTCTTTTAGGTACTCTTGTTCATCCAATTCTTCTAAAGGAATATATTCTTCATGATTCTTAATCAGTTCTTTTGGGTACTCTTGTTTAACCAATTCTTCTATATGTTCTTCGCTTTTTTGACCTTCTCCCAACCTTTTTAACATATTCGAAGCGTCTGCATGTTCGGCATCATTCCTGAGGGCTAAAGAGTAAAATTTGCGAGCTTCATCGGTTTTGCCTTGAGTGTCAAAAGCAAGACCTTTGTGATAAAATGCTTCTGCTAATTGTTGACTGATTTTTATGGTTTTATCGTAGGCCTCATTGGCCTCATCGTACTTGCCTTGTTTATCTAAAGCATCGGCTTTGTCATTCCAAGCAAAATTTAAATATATATTAATACCTATAGCCTTATTATAAGCCTTGATAGCTTCGTTGTACTTGCCTTGAATATAGAGCATGTAGCCCTTTATGTCCCAATAAACGATAAAATTAGGATCTAGCCTAATGGCCTCATCCCAGGTTTCGAAAGCTTCATCGAGCTTGCCTTGTTCAGAGAGAGCAGCACCTTTATTGTACCAAGCTTCCGCATAACTTGGATCTAGCCTGATGGCTTCATTCCAGGCTTCGAGCGCCTTATAGACGTACCCTTGTCTGTCTAGAGCAATAGCTTTATCATTCCATTTTTTTGCTTCGTTCATAGTATAATTGTTAATTAGTTGGTTACAGATATATGTTTTATGCTTCAGAAGCTGTGTTGAATAAAGTTTAAATTCCATTGCTACTATTATTAAGTGGGGATAGTGGCAATGACGGGAAGTAGCGAGCCTAATGGACGTAATTGGCAAGAGTATAACGAGTCACTCGTCAAGCGCGGCGAGATGTATTTAACCTTCAGCTTTCTGGATAGTTGGGAAAAAGATCTGGAGAAACTCAATCACGGCAAGCTGGGGAGACGGTTTGCGTATCCCTGGGCCTTTATCGAGCTATTGATGATGATTCATGTTATCTTTCATCTACCATATCGACAGCTAGAGGGTTTCTTGAGAAAGCTTTCCGAGCTGATTCCCGAAATCAAATCCACTGACTATACCAATATTTGGAGACGTGGTACCCAACTTAAGCTTAACATTCCCGAAACAATATCGGCTAGTGATGATCCTGTCGTGTTAGCTGTAGACTCTACTGGGATCAAGGTAACTAATCGTGGCGAGTGGATGCGAGAAAAATGGAAGATCCATCGAGGTTGGATAAAGGTCCATCTAGCGGTTGATGTTAAAACCAAAGAAATAGTTGCAATCGAAGTCACGGATGAGCGTGTGTCAGATGGGAGCAAGTTTAACTCGCTCGTTAATCAGGCAGAAGAGAACCTTTCTGGCCGTAAGATTAAGGAGGCGCTTGGCGATGGAGCATACGATAGGAGGGAGATCTTCGATCACCTCCAGCAAAAGGGAATTCAACCTGTCATAAAGATCCGGTCAAACGCAAATACGAAAGCAAGAGGATCTCCTGCGAGAGCGAGAGCGGTGCAAGAATTGAAGGATTTAGGCTACCAGAGTTGGAAGGAGAAATACAATTACGGACGGCGATGGGCAGCCGAATCTGTCTTTTCAGCAATAAAAAGAATATCAGGAGAGCATGTGATGGCAACGAAAACTGAAAATATGATGCAAGAGGTAGTTCTGAAGTTTGCCTTTTATAACCTGATCATACATTAAAATGTAAGGAAAGGTGACCGCGAGCGCAATCGCTTCAGAGTCTTAAGGTATTATTCAACACAGCTGCTTCAGATAAAATTTTCGACGACTAAATGATACTACAAAGATCCTCCTCCAAATAGTTCTATGTCATTTTTGGAAAAATCTTAGAAATGTCATAGAACTAAATCAGAGAAAGGGCCGATTCTTGCAAGTTGTACATACTGGACCTGCCTCCTGGAGAGCTGTCTGGAGGCCCTGGAGAAAGGATTAAAGAGGCCCAGCCAGATTTTTATAAACACCTTTTCCTGGTCAAACCCTCAGATGTTGCGCGGCGGATTCTACAGTGCCTTTTCTAGATTACTGCTAGCGAAAAACCAATATCGGGCAATTGTCGATAAATCATTCCATAGAGTACTGGAGTAAATAGTTAGGCAAAAGCGATTTTTG
>Ga0208197_1002119_pt1 | contig 18146 bp, 9 predicted proteins | sample AD_JPNNA4_MetaG_FD_184444 | JGI IMG/M metagenome (GOLD analysis project Ga0208197, IMG submission 184444) | Active sludge microbial communities of municipal wastewater-treating anaerobic digesters from Japan - AD_JPNNA4_MetaG (SPAdes) (version 2) | ecosystem: Engineered > Bioreactor > Anaerobic >...
ACGTTGCCGTGGCAGGCACGGTTGTCGGTGTGATCGTCGTCTCGTCACAGTCGTATGTCACCGCCAAAGTAACCTTGGCTGTTGGTTTCACCGTGAAGGTGTATGCCTCAGGGTCGCTCGTGCAGTTAGTCGGCTGGCTATCGTCTGTCAACGTGTAGTAATAGGTATAGTCCGTCGTGCTTCCTGTCAACTTCGAAAGGTCCCTCTCGGCAAGGGTCGTCTTGTCTGACTCATACCATGTGACCGTATATCCGTTCTGAGAGGTTGGAAGTGAGGCTGTTGTGCTGCCCTCGCAGAATGCTGCGATAGCTGCCAATGTCTCCGACGGAATCGGGTTGACAGTGATCTCGTACGGTGCAGCTTCGCCTCGGCAGCCTGTCTTGCTGTCCTGCAGCACATAGTACAATGTCTTTGGCGAATCCGTTGCCAGAACGTTCGCTACGGTTGGCTCGGTCGTTGATGCTGACGTATCTGCGGCTGTATACCAATGGATGTCGTATCCTGTGATTGTCTTGGTTGGCTCTGACGCAAGCTTGCCCTCGCAGAAAGCCGATGGGTCCGTCAAAGTAGCATCCGGTTTCGGATTGGCAATGACTTTAACGCTATCCCATTTATAACAAGAAGAACCATCCGAACTAGGGAAATCCAAGTCAACCAATTTTATATAATAAAGATCAGCATCTTCATAAGTAACATCCAAAGAAGAAGTTGGATCTCCATCTGTGTAACCAATACCTGGCACTCCTGCTGCAGTTTTGCTTCCTTTGTGCCAAGTTGCGATGTACTTATGCGGACTGTTTGGATCTTTAACGCCCATAACAGTCTGATCAATAGCTTCAATATTTTCAACTGTCAAGTGAGCAATCTCACCTAGACAAAGATTAACCTCTTTCAATCCAGATGCTTTTTTTACAATCTTTGTATCAGTTGTCGCACCTTTAATATCCGGATCAACTGGTTTCTCACAAGCTGCACAGTTCAAACCTGCCACAATTGGAATTGAAGAGATTGAAATAGCACGACAAGGACTCAATGCACTCATTGATTCCCATATAGTTCTTTCATTTTTCAAATGATATTCCTTTCCTATTACAACACGGAAATATACATTCAACACATCACCAGACTGAATCTTAGCAAAAGCAGGATGAAGTGCAGGATCTACAATTTGGAAGTCTCCAGTTGATTGAATCTGACTTAAATCAAACCATTTTATTTGGTCATCTGGAGTGACTGATGGATTCTCAAAAGTATACTGAAACAAATAAGAAATTGTATTACCATAAAAGCTCTTAGCAGTTTCAGATATCTCAGCTTTCAGTGTTAAAATATCATCCGTGCAAAGATCCAATAAATCCTTAGCATTACCAGAAAGAACAGCATCAACTGCAACATCAGGAGGAGTACATACGGTAAATGCTATATCATCTATAGCAAAATCTCCTTGATCATTGCTATAACTTGGAGTCTTATTTACAACCTGTAATACTACACAATTTGTTTGATTATCTTGAATTTCAAAATCAACTTCAGCAGGTAGCCATCCTTCTGTACCATATAACATTCCAGATTGCTTAGTATATAGAATGTCTCCTGTTGAAGAACCTTTTCTCAAAACAATTGCCATTTCTCCAACACCTAATGTACTCTTATTTATAGCACCAAAAGCAGCACTAAAGGAAATAATTTTACCTTGACATAATCCACATATTGTTCTTTCATAAATTACTAGATCTCGAAGTGTTTTTCCATCTGGAGTTGAAGTTCCTGACAAGTCAAAAATTAGCATACCACCTCTTCCTGTTCCTGAATTATCACCCATTACACCTGGCGTATATGGATTTACGTTAGTAATCGCATACCCTTGAATTGCGCCTCCACTATAAGGAGACAAACCAAATGTAACTCCAGGTTGTTGAAGTGTCACATAAGGACGAGTTACATCCGTCCACAATCCTCCTTCAACTGGCATTGAATGAACAACACCTTTAGCATCGGTATACTCATAACTTGAATTATCTGGGAACATACCAAAATCATCAAAGAAAATATGAGTTTCCGCCATAGGAATTTTATTACCACTTCCATCATCCATTGTACAGCACTCCTTCGTTTCCATCATATATGTCGAAGAAACTGGAGTACAACCAGGAATCGTAACTTGACATTCTATTGTATATGTTGTATTTGCTACCTTTGGTTCAAATTTAAAAGAAGATGCAGTTCCTGTTTCTGTAGATCCAGCAACAGACCAATTATATTTGGTTCCTACTGGATATGCTTGTTTCAAAGCCAATATGACAGGGTTTGAAGGACAAACAGGATTTTTCTTTGCAGATGTAATCACAGGTTCCAACGTACCTGTGATTTCAACATTATCAATACCAATAGGAATAGCATTAGGATTTGTTCTTCCAATATAGAAAGTGATAGATCCTAAAGAATTGGCAGTTCCATTCATTGTTGCAGATTGAGCAGTTCCTACTGCATTAACAGTTATAGGAAGCAATCCATTAGGCGCTCCATTTGCATCAAGCGATGTTCCCCATTTAATACCAGCAGCAGGCATTTGTGCATTTCCTGTTCCTGCGGTTTGATATTGAACGCTACCCCCAAAACAACTCAAAGAAGTTTTACTTGAAGCTGCACATGAAGCTGCCATTGAAGCTTTATCTATCAAATAATATACATCCATTGTTAGTGTGACAGCTGATCCCGGTTCCAAGCCATCAACTGTATAGGCCATAAAATAGCCTTTATCATGACTAGTGCCTGCATTAACTAACATATTAGTTCCATTTCCTTCAGAAAGAATTGGATCTAACAATTTAGGATTTGCTATAACACCTGTTATACCTTGAGGTTTGGTGGCAAGATATCCATTTGTTCCAGGATGCAACGCTGTTCCATCTCCCTTCAAATCAACCCAGATATCAGAGTCCAGCAGATCAGAAGGAGATGTAATAGTATTAGAAGGCATACCTAATTGAACAGTATTGCGCGGCATCTCCTGAAAGTTACAACCAGCCAAAGCTGTAGTTAAGACATCTGGATCATCACTGAACCAGCCCGTTTCATCATTGGCTAATTGTGGGTTACAAAGAGATGACTGTGTTTCAAAATCAGTACCTCCTACCACACATTGGGCAGAAGCACTAAAAGCAGAAGTTCCCATTAGGAATACTGCCAACCCTAATTTTACTTTTGTTAGAAAACTCATATACTTTATCCTTTTAATTTTTTCAAAATAATCTTATAAAACCATCAGCATCACAGTTAAATCAATACATATCAATGCTTTGATTTTTTTATTAACACATACATATACCCTATGAATTACCAAGTGGCTAATTTATTATTAATATTTAAAATACGCACTATTTTTTTAGAAAAAAAATCAAAATAAGTTAATTGTTTCATTACGAGAAATATCATAAAAATTTTTGCTTCACAAAAAACACGATTAAATAAGGATTATCAACAACCTTTATTTTTTATCTTTTCCCGTTTATCTCTTTTTTTTTGTAGATTTGTCTATAGTTTATTAAAAACGAACAAACATGAGAAACTTCATTCTATTCATATTAACATTTCTGACAGGAACACTCTCGCTTGTAGCAGCAAACCCAACAGCTAGCAAAAAGGAGATAAAAAGCTACGAAACAGCAGTTATACTCATCAATGAAGGCAAATATAAGCAAGCCCTTCCCATGCTGAATAAACTAACGTTAGATAATAATAAGTTTATAGAAGCTTATTGGACTTTGGCTGATCTTCATAAAAAAATGGGCAACATCCCAAAACAAATAAGTACTCTGCAAAGAATTGCTAAAGAAAAAGCTCCTAGATACCACAACACTGTGATGCGTCTAGCAGAAGCTTATCACGAAAACTGCAATTACGAAGAAGCCATAAAAACATATCAACTGATACCAGAATCGCAATCTTCTTATTACAAAAAAGCGCTGAAAGAGATTGAACAATGCAAAGACGGATTAGAATTAATGCAACACCCTGTTCCTTTTGAAGCTAAAAATATGGGGCCAAACATCAATTCCTTATACGATGATTACTGGCCAAGTATTACTGCAGATGAGGGTTGGTTCTCTCTGACCGTAAAATTAGGAAAAATGGAAGGTGAATCGGAATTTGGCAAAGGCGTACACGAAGATATTTTTATCAGCAAGAAAGAGGATGGACAATGGGGCAAAGTTAAAAATGCGGGGCAATCCATGAATACCATCGGCAATGAAGGTGCACAAAGTCTCTCTTTAGACAGCCGTTATATGTTTTTTGTTGCATGCGACAGAAGAACAGGTCTGGGAGGTTGTGACATATATTATTGCATAAGACAAGGTGACGATTGGTCAGCAGCCATTAATCCAGGAATAACACTAAATACGAAACACTGGGAAACATGCCCTAGTTTAAGTCCAACCGGCGATGTGCTTTATTTTGCAAGCAACCGTCCTGGTGGAAAAGGGAAATCAGACATTTGGAAAAGTAAAGTTACCATAATGGACAATGGAATGCTACAATTCTCAGAACCCGAAAATTTAGATCCTGTCATAAACACAAAAGAAGACGAATTTTCTCCTTTTATACATGCAGACAACCACTCTCTGTTTTTTTCCTCCAAAGGTCATAAAGGACTAGGGGGATACGACATTTTCGTCTCTTACAGAAATGAAAACACATGGTCTGAACCCAGAAACTTAGGTTACCCAATCAACACCTGCAAAGATGATATTGGTTTTGTAGTTAACGCATACGGAGACAAAGCATACTTTTCATCAGACGGACAAGAGAACAACGGTCAAGGAAGAGACATCTACGAGATAAAACTAGGCGAGGGTAATTTCAGGCCAGCCAAAAAGATGAAATATGCCAAAGGTAAAATTGTTGACGCGGAGACAAAGAAACCAATGCAAGCCAAGATAGATATCTTTAGTATAAAGAGCAACGAAACGGTTTTCCGTTCCATGTCTGACAAAAAAGATGGAGAATTTGTAGCATGCGTACCAGAAGACGAAGACTTCGGAATTCATGTAAACAAAAAAGGATATCTATTCCATTCTGACTATTTCGCAACTAGAGATTCATTCAAATTCGAAAAGAAAGGCGTCAAAATGGAGAAGATAGAGATCGGAAAAAAAATCATCCTAAAGAACATCTTCTTCGACTTTGATAAATTCACATTGAAAAAAGAGTCATACATGGAGTTGGATAGATTAGTAGCATTTTTAAAAGAGAACCCAAGGGTCCGAATCGAGCTTTCCGGACACACCGATATAAAAGGTAGCCACGACTACAACATCACTCTATCAGAAAACAGAGCTCTTGCAGCATTTAATTATCTAGTAAACAAAGGCATTGCAAAAAACAGGATGGAACATAAAGGTTATGGTCCTGACAAACCAATTGCAGACAATGCAACTGATGAAGGTAGAGCACTGAACCGAAGAACCGAGATAACCATTATCGGGAAATAAAGCAAATTCCGTTTCTATAATAAAAGATTGCCGCATCTCGTGAATCATAAATGATTTCTTGAGATGCGGCAATCTTTTATTTATGCATGCAATCAGTCTGTCAGCTCTACCCTATTAACCGAGTTCACTCCTTTAATTTTCAAAAGATTCATTGACAAATTATTGACATCCTCAACATCGTGCACATAGATGGTAATACGGCCTTCGAAAATGCCATCTTTCGTCTCCAAATTCACTTTATTCACATTAACAGAATGTTCGTCAGAGATAACCTTCACAATCTGACTTAGCATACCCATTCTGTCAATTCCTTTAATCTCTATTGTTGCAGGGAAACAGAGCATCTTATGTGTTTCCCAAACCGCAGAAACAATACGTTCACCAAAGTTAGACTTCAATTTCATCGCAACCGGACACTGTCGTTTATGAACGACCAACATACCATCGTCTTCACGAAATCCTAATATATCATCACCAGGGATTGGGTTACAACATTCTGCAATACGGTAAGTAACACCTGAAGCATCCTCCGTCAGCGTGAAGGTAGCCTTTGGATCGATCTTTTTACCCTCTTCGTTTACTGATTGATTAGTAGAAGAATTAGAAGATTTACCAAACTGAAGTTTCCAATATTTCACCCATCGGTTTTGGGTTTTTCCATTGAAAATTGTCTTATTCAAATCATCCAAACTCAAAGATCCCTTTCCTATTTTGTAGAAAAGATCTTCTTTCTTCAGTCCTTTATAATTCTCCAGAATTTTAGATAAAAGATCTGGAGTAAGCTTCTGATAGATCCCTTCCAAATAGGTTTCCAAATCATGTTCACCCTTCTTGATGAATGTTTTGTATTCCTTTTTGAACAAGCTCTTTATCTTTGTTCTAGCCCTTGCTGTCTTAACTATATTGATCCATTCTGCGGAAGGTTTCTGTTTTTTAGAAGTCAAAACCTCAACTTGGTCACCACTATTCAAAACATAACTCAAAGGAACCAATTTGTGGTTAACTTTAGCTCCGATACAATGCAAACCCAAATCAGTATGAAGGGAGAATGCGAAATCCAATGCAGTGGCACCCTGAGGCAATGTTTTAATATCACCGTTTGGAGTAAAGACAAAAATCTCTGAAGCAAAAAGGTTCAACTTAAATGTGTCCAAGAAATCTATTGCATTAGGCTCCGGATTTTCAAGTAGTTCCTTGATGGTCTGCAACCATTTTTCCAACTCAGAATCGTCGTGTTCTCCTGTCTTATATTTCCAATGAGCAGCAAAACCTTTTTCTGCAATATCATCCATTCTTCGGCTTCGAATCTGGACTTCAATCCATTGACCTTTAGGACCCATCACTGTTACATGAAGTGCCTCATAACCATTAGCCTTTGGTGTACTCACCCAGTCACGAATACGATCTGGATGCGGTTTGTAGACATCTGTAATAGCTGAGTAAATTCCCCAACAATCCTTCTTTTCTTCCTTTTCATCATTTACATCAAAAATAATTCTCAAGGCCAAAATATCATATACCTCTTCAAAAGGAACATTTTTTGTTAACATTTTGTTCCAAATGGAACATATGGATTTGATTCTCGCATGGATTTCAAATTTGAAACCAAGCTCAGTCAACTTTTCTGTGATAGGTTTTGAGAATAGAGCAAACAACTCATCACGTTCATCTCTTGTGCTCTCCAATTTGCGGGAAAGTTCTTCATATTTATCGGGATGTTCGTATTTAAAGCTTAAATCTTCAAGTTCAGTTTTGATGGCATACAGACCCAAACGGTTGGCCAAAGGAGCATAGATATATTGCGTTTCACCTGCAATCTTAAACTGTTTTGCCTGAGGCATGGAAACCAAGGTTCGCATATTATGCAGACGATCGGCCATCTTAATCAAGATTACGCGGATATCTTCAGACATAGTAAGCAACAGCTTACGAAAGTTTTCTGCCTGCGCAGAAGCCTTCTCTCCAAAAACACCTCCTGAAATTTTTGTTAGTCCATCAACAATCTGAGCAATCTTCGGACCAAAAAGGTTTTCTATATCCTCAACGGTATAATCAGTATCCTCAACAACATCATGAAGCAAGGCGGCACAGATAGAGGTTGAACCCAATCCGATTTCATGGGCTACGATGCGCGCAACAGCAATAGGATGAAGAATGTAAGGTTCTCCCGAACGACGGTTCACACCACTATGTGCCTCTTTTGCGAAACGGAAAGCCTTATCAATAATCTCCACCTTTTTACGATGATTGGATCCAAGATATTCAACCAACAGTGCGTGGTATTCACGTTCTATCCATTCATCTGCCTGTTCTGCCGTCAACTGTATCTTTTGCTGATCTGCCATATTTACGTAATTAATAAAACGAAACTAACCTCATTTAAATGGGAAAAAGGAATCCAAAATTCACCCATTCCTCTTATTTAATACAAATGTAACAACAAATTAATAATTTTTATGGTGTATAACATAAAAAAAGGCGACAGATTAATTCTGTCGCCTTTTCATTCATTTATCTAAATTACAAATTGATCTTCACTAACTTACCATTTACTCGAGCCCAAGGACGTCCCTCTTTGTCAAGCAAAACGTTGAATTCGTTTTTCTTTGCAATAGCAAGACCATTTTCCTCAAACTCTGAGATGTAATCGTACTCACAACAAGTGATAGGACTTCCGAACTTATCAATCAAACCGAACTTTCCATTCATTTTGATACGTCCTACTCCATCCTGAAAATCCTTAGCCTCTTCAAAATCGAAACATGTAAGAAGTTCACCAAACTTATTTATGTAAGCATATTTCATTACGCCATTCTCTTTCTTTCCAACAGCTGCAATTCCTTCTTTGAACCAAGAAACATCATCATAATCATTATTGATGACAAGATCACCCTTAGTATTGATAAATCCATATAAATAGAACTCATTTCTTACAGCAGCAAGACCTTCGCTAAATGATTTAGCATCATTGTAAACAGTACCTCGATTCAATGTGTTTCCTTTTCTGTCTATGAAAGACGCTTGGTTGTTTTCCAACTTAACTACTGCATATCCGTAATTGAAATTACTTGCAGCGACATACATTAAAGGAACTACAACATCTCCATTTTCATTGATAAAACCATATTTACCATTTTTACCAACGCGGGCCAAACCTTCACTGAATTCAGATGCTAAATCATATTTAGCTTTGATCACCAATTTACCCTTCTTGTCAATATAACCATATTTATCATTCTTTAAAGTTCGAGTTGGCGCAGGCCAGTTTCTTTGCATCTCAAGCTTTGCCTGATTAGACAACTTTCCGAATGGATGATCATAAATGAACTGTTGATAAGCCTCTTTTGTGTTTGCTGTCTGGGCTGCATTATAATCCTTTTCTTGTTGAATTGCAATTTGCTTTTGCTCTTCTGCATCCTGAGCACGTCTTTCAGCAGCAAGTTTCATTTTCAAAGCCATTGCAGCTTTTTTTTCTTGATCTTTCTTAACGCGTTCCATTTCAGCATCTTTCCTTGCTTCAGCCTCTTCTGCCTGCTGTTTTTGGATAGCAGACAACTGAGAAAGAGAAGCTTCAGAGATTTTTTGCATCTCCTCATATCCTGGATCTCTTTTCGGATTTGATGCAAAATATGTTTTACATGCAGTTTGAGCTGCCTCATAATTGCTTAATTCATACTGAACTTTTGCTACCAAATAACTCAATCTTGGGTTGGTACCACCCAATATCTTTGTTATCTCATTCACTTTCGTCAAAACGTTCTTGTAATTATTCATTTCAAGTTCGTTTGCAGCCGAAAAATAAAGAGACTGAGCACGACTTGCGTTATTTGTTTGGGCCTGCAAGGAAGTACCGATCATTCCTGCAGCTATAATTGAAAAAATGAGCTTCTTCATTTCTTTCTATTTTTTTTAATTTGTATCCTATTTTATTTAATCTACGAGTCATTCCGAACTACTCATCCTGACATACACGGAATCCGATACGATTGTTCTTTATCTTCTGATTGTATTTTTCTTTTGAAGAAATAGAACTGTTGATTGCATCATCAGACCAAGATCCACCCTTTACGAAGCGTGTATTTTTATCGTAGCTATCAGAAACCCATTCGCTGACATTTCCTGTCATATCAAAAATCCCAAGAATATTAGCAGATTTTTGTGCCACTGAATGTGTGCTCTCATCAGAGTTATATGCGCACCATGCGATTTCATCTAAGTTATCACTTCCACTGAACTGAGCAGAAGCATTATTTACACCACCTTTGGCAGCATACTCCCACTCCTCCATTTTTGGCAAACGATATTTCATTCCTGTTTGCTCATTCAATTTTTTAACGAACTCAACTGCTTCTGCAAAAGAGACATTCTCAACTGGGCACTCATTACAACCTTTGAAAAAAGAAGGATTCGAACCCATTACACGACGCCATTGTCTTTGTGTAATTTCTGTTTTTCCAATATAAAAAGATTTCAAAACTCCCTTACCCTCAACATATACAAGCTCCAAATCACCTACATTACGAGCTGATTTGTACTCTTTATATTTTTTGATTTTCTCTAATTTTTTTGCCGGATATGAAAACAAAGGATCTGCATCAGTTACCTTTTTATAATATACCTGAGACTCTTCCCACTTACCTTGTTGGTAAAGTTTCTCTGCCGCATCTAAATTTTCAAACATTACTTCATAAGGCATGATTGTCAAATTCCAGAATGCTTTGTCTTTCAAGCTAATTACAGGCAAGAAAGAACGATTATCATAATATGCTTTTTCTGCCTTAACGGTATCCTTTAAAGCCAAGAATTTATCAGAAGCCTTACGTCTATTATACTCATCAATAATATACTCAAAATCGTTATCGTCCCAAGTCAATTCCATTGTTATGTTTTTCATCTCCAAATTATTAGAAGAGCGGAATACATTACGTAAAGAACGAGTAGTACCACGAGCCACAGGATCCAATTTGCCTGTCATTACTCTATCTGTCTTGAATGCTTGTTCCAAAGCTGCATCAGCAATAACAACACCTGGTTTTTCTGCAGTCTGCTTTCCGATGACTACATCAGTAAACAAATCGGACCATTTAGTAGTTGTAGGAATCAACATCTCAACTGTACTTCCAGCTTTATCAATCAAAGGCAATACCATTTCAGACTTGGCTGAAGCGATATATGCTTTTGACTGTTCTGAATAGAACATCACTGTAAATTTAAATTTTGCAGAAACTGGAGTGATCAAATCAAAACGTTTTTGCAAATCTGGGTATTCACTCAATTGTGCATAGGTAATCTTTGTCTTCTTAGCTTTTCCAATCGTAAAATCTGACTTGCGATTCCAAACCATATTGGCAAAATAGACAGGCTCTCCAATGATGATTTTGTAAGTGTAATTCACCTTACAGTCATCTAACAAATAGGAGTTTTTACCCGCTCCATAATTAGCCTTACAAGAGAAAGATCCTGTTTTGACATCTTTCAAATCCTGAGCATTAACAGATGCCGCCATCATCATGAGAAAAAGCAGCACAATAAATCGAATTCTTTTCATGAATTTTATCTTGTTATATAACATTAATTTATTTTTCGTGCATAAACATTTTGCAAATTAATAAAAATTAGGCCTAAACTTCAAGACTTAACCCCAATTTTCTTAGAAATGCATAGAAAAACGAACATTTTTTCTTTTTTCAAATATACAATATAATGACAAAAAAAAATATTTTTATCACTTTACTTTTAAACAAAAAAAATATTTTTTAAAAGATGCCATAATAAAAAAATATATATAATATTCAATTCTTAGCACAGACTAGTTTTATAAAATCCTATATTTCAATATTTTATTTAGAATAAAAAATATTTTTATCCGATTTTAAACAAAAGAAATATCATTTTTTGAATTCAAATGTAAATGTATTTACTAAGCAAAAACCTTTTTTAAAAAAAATTACAAAATTATTCAAACAAAATTAGTGCCACGATTTCAACTATCTGCATTTTCTAAAGACACCCATTAAAATTTCCATTTTTCAAAAAAAGTCATTGAAATCTATTTACCAACATTTGCCCCACTTGTTTAAAAATGCTTACTATTTTATGCGACAAAAAGATATAAAATGTCAAACATCAGTTTAAATGTTGATAAGTTTTGAGTAGAAAATGTACTCTCTTAGCGTAACTTAGCTATTTTTGCATAAAGAATAGGGTGTCATAGATGAAGAAGAAGGATCAAACATATTCAGAAGATCATTTAGAATCAACGATTCAACAATACGAAAAATCCATTTTAGATGGAAAAGACGAATATTTTGACGTTGACGACATTGAGGCATTGGTCGACTATTACATGGAAAACGGTGAATCCGAAAAAGCATTGAAAGTCGTCCAACTTGGCATTTCTATCCATCCAAATAACGCAGATATCAAAATTGCCCAAGCCAAAATTTTCCTTTTCACGGAAAAAGCTGATGAAGCAGAACTGATCTACGAATATCTTGCCACGATTGAACCCGACAACTGCGACATCAAACTTTTAGGCGGAGAGATCAAGTTGCTCCACGGCGAAGAAACAGAAGCAAACAAAATGTTTAGCGACTTAATAGAAGAAGACTCTGACTACACATGCGATGTAGCCTATGCCTATTACGACAACTTCTTTTACAAAGAGGCTATAATTTACTTCGAGCAAGAGATAGAAAAGGAAACTTTTAAAAACGTGGAGGTCAACTTCATCACAGACGCAGCTTTTTGTTATCAGCAATTAGGACAAGAAAGCAAAGCCATTGCATTATACGAGAAACTTCTGGATGAAGACCCTTATTGCAAAGAGGCTTGGTACAACCTTGGACAACTTTATTTCTCTGCAGAGAATTACGACAAAGCGGTTGAAGCATTTGATTTTGCCTACGTTGTCGGGAACGACCCGCAAAACCTTTTACAAAAAGGAAACGCTTTGTTTCAAGGAAACAAACTGCAAACAGCAATCGAGACTTATTCCGCATACGGAGAAACAGGTTCAGATGCCAGGAAAATAGCGCTTGTCTTTATCGGCGAGTGTTACGAAAGAATGAACGACTACGATAAAGCCAAAGAGTTTTATGAAAAGGCGATTTCGGAAGACCCCAATAATTTAGGCGCTTTAAGCGGAATGTGTATCTGCTGTCTAGAGCAAAACGACTACAAGGAAGGTATAGAATATGCAGAGCGTGCAATTGCCATTGACCCTGAGTTGCCGGAAAATTGGATGTACAAGGCAGAAGGCAAACTCAACTTGGGCAATGTAGATGAAGCACTAGCTTGTTATCTAAAGGCCAGCGAATTGGCTCCTAATTTTGCTGAATGTCTATTTTCAATAGGCAACATATACATCGACAAAGGCGATTATGACAAGGCTCTTGAATACTACAACAGAGGCAGTGAAATAAACAAAGACGCAGACAAGATTGCATTGTATTATGCCATCACATTCTATAAAAAAGGAGATTTTCTGCAGTCTCATACTTATTTAATAGAATCCATACTGAAGGATCCGGAAACAAGAACCATATTTTTTGACATTTGTCCAGAAGCAAAAGAAGACAGTTTATTTAAAAATCTTTTCGAAAAATAAAAAGAAACAAAAGGATAGAAATGAAAAAGATCAAACACGCTTTCATAGCATCAACCATAGTATTTCTTGGCATATTAACAGGATGCGAAGCTGAGCATCACGACTATGTTTATATGATAAAATCATCTGTATCCACACCGGTAGAGTTAACATACCATATAGCAAACGAAGACGACGTTCGCCATACCACTTTGCAAAACGGAGAAACTTTAAGGCTATGTACCAGGGAAGGAGTTTCGGGCGATGAAATTTGGAACATAGAGACCAGTTCGACAATTTTCCCTATCAGCGCTATGATAGCAACAACAAACAACTTCGATCTTCTAACCGAAAACTTATCCATTAGGAATTACTGGCCTAGCAACCCTGTTGCAATAGGAGATTCAGGCATTTATACACTCAACCTGACAGACGATGATTTCATACTAAGCAAAAAAGTAGATTTCAAATACGAAATAACGTCTGAAGTTTCCGATTCCATTATTGTTACGAGTTACATTGTAGGAGACAAGCCGAAAAAGGACACAATGACAGCCGAAAACAACAAAATTCAAATTGGAACGGCTACCATTTACGCTTACAACGAGAAAGCTACAAAGAAAGTATCCGAACGCAATGTAAAAATGCTATCCGGACTACAATCGCTTTCTCTTACTTTTTTGAAGGATGGAGAGAGCTACTCCAGAAGCATTAATTTATCCAAAGAAGACTCTCTTTTCTCATTCTCTGACAAAGGATGTACCATGACAATCAAAGGAAGCATCTTCTTTAAAACAAACTAAAACAAAAAAAGGATCAATTCTCTCGAAATGGGAGATTCTGAATAAACAAGATCAACCATTAAGATCCTTCATTTGTTTTCAGACTGATAAAAAACAAAGACGAAAGCCAAATAAAAAGCTTTTATCATTCATAAATAATTAAATCATACAATAATTATGAAGTTATACGGCCTAATTGGAGAAAAACTTGAACACTCGTTTTCTAAGAACTTTTTCACAGAAAAATTTGAAAAAGAAGGGATAGATGCTCAGTACGAATTATACGAACTGCCTCAAATAACAGAATTCCCTACTCTTTTAGCAAATAACGAATTTTATGGTTTGAATGTCACATTTCCTTATAAAGAAAAAGTGATGGATTATATTGACCAAATGGATCCAGAAGCCCTCGAAATTGGAGCTATCAACACTATTCGTTTCAAAAGACGCGGAGGTAGAGTCAATACCAAAGGTTATAATACAGATGTTATAGGATTCACGAATTCTATCCGTCCTCTTTTGCAGCCGCACCACAAACATGCATTAATTTTAGGAACAGGAGGAGCTTCAAAAGCGATTAGGTTTGCGCTCAACAAACTAGGGATAGATTGTCAACTTGTGTCAAGACATGCACAAGATTTCCCTTGTGCAATAAACTACCACCAACTAACCCAAGAGGTGATGGAAAAACATGAGATAATTGTCAACTGTTCTCCTTTGGGAATGTACCCTAGAGTAGATGTTGCGCCTAGCATTCCTTACCAATTACTCAATCAAAGACATCTTCTTTTCGATTTGGTATACAACCCAGAAAACACTCTTTTCTGTCAACTAGGAAGAGAGCACGGAGCTACGGTTAAAAATGGCCTGGAAATGCTACATGGACAAGCATTAGCCTCATGGCATATTTGGAACAAAGATTAAAAACAGAATAAAGAAAACGGACGATTCTCTTTTTTGAGAACCGTCCGTTTTTCATTTGAGGTGTTTTCAAAATTAGCTTTATTGGATTTAAGACCAAAACGTCAATGATGGAGTAAACAAAACGCAACAATACAATTGAAAATAACAGCAAGTCTTATACTCTTCGCAAATCATCCTTCATCAAATCCCAAGCATCGTCATTCAAGCGTGCTCCAACAACCTGAACAATATTACCAGAAACGATAGAGCCATAATTACAGCATTGTTCCAATGAGCAGCCACGAGCCAATCCATAAAGGAATCCTGACGCATATAAATCACCAGCTCCGGTCGTATCCATACATCTATTGATAGGAAAAGGCTTTATATAGACCTTTTCTGATCCTCTGCGCAAAAAAGAACCTTTCGAACCAACTTTTACTATTGCAATTTCACATAACTTAGCCATTTCATCCAAGGCTGATTCCGGGTCCAATCCAGTAAACGTTTTCGCCTCCTCTTCGTTGGCAAAAACAATATCAACATATTTTACGATCAAATCTTTAAAAAAATCTAGGTTTGCCTCCACCAAGTTATAACTTGCCAAATCCAAAGAAACTTTCAAACCCTTTTGATGAGCACGTTTCAAAACATCCGTAATGAAATCATGGTCAGAAGCAACATAACCTTCCACATGAAAATAATCATACCCTTCGAACATGTCATTTGTAATGTCAGTCGAAGCCATCTCACAAGATGCGCCAAGGAATGTTGCCATTGTGCGTTCACCATCAGGAGAGACCAAGGAGATACAAAAACCAGAAGGGCTATCCGAACTCTTTATCAAGAGGGTGTGCACCCCGTTTTGAAGGCAATCTGACTCAAAGAAGTTTCCATAACGATCATCTCCTACCTTACCTATATAGCCAGCATAAATGCCCAATTTGGACAAACCATATATTGTATTGGCGGCAGAGCCTCCGCTCACCAACGTACAATCCTTATTTTTCATGAGATCGATGATCTTTGTAGAAAGAGAACGATCTATCACCTGTCGACTTCCCCGTGGAAGTTTAAGCTGAGAAATCAAAAAATCATCTTCCAAAACCACCAAAATATCGACTAAAGCATTTCCTATTCCTAAAATTTTCTTCATTTATTCATTTTTTACAAATGCGTTCATTTTCTTCGGGAAAGTTCCATAATCATACAACCTTCTGATATGCAAAAAGAAAGCCACATCTCAACATTGCTGCATCTTTCGGATAGTAGAAAAACGAACATAAAAGCATTATTTTTTTTCAAAATTTACTGCAAAGATATTGCATAGTTTGCAAAAAGCCATTACCTTTGCATCGCAATTCGGAAAGGAAAGCAAATTCTTCCTTAGCTCAGTCGGTTAGAGCATCTGACTGTTAATCAGAGGGTCCTTGGTTCAAGTCCAAGAGGGAGAGCAAAAGTGCAAGAACAGCACTTCAAAAAAAGTTCAAACATTCTTCCTTAGCTCAGTCGGTTAGAGCATCTGACTGTTAATCAGAGGGTCCTTGGTTCAAGTCCAAGAGGGAGAGCAAAAGAGAGTTGATCTATCAACTCTCTTTTTTGTTTTCAATAAGTTCTATTGGCAAGGCTTTGCCCATAAAAAAGCAAGTGCTTGACACCTGCTCTTTTTTTTTGACAGCTACTAGTTTTAGTAACCTAATATTTTCAACATCGATTTATAACTCTGTTCCTTTGCGAACAACTTCGTATAGTAATCGCCATTCTCATCGACATCAATAACCACCATTTTAGGTGCGGGGATCAAACAGTGCTGAATACCTCCATAACCGCTCAACGACTCTTGATAAGCTCCCATGTGGAAGAATCCGATATACTGTTCTCTATCGCTTTGAATCTTCGGCAAGAAGATGGCGTTAGAGTGAACCTCCGCATTGTAGTAATCCTCACTATCGCAAGTCAAGCCACCCAAGTGAACACGTTCGTACTCAGAGTTCCAGTTATTAATAGCCAAGAACGGAAAACGCTGGTTGATGGCCCATGTATCAGGCAATGTTGTGATGAACGAGCTATCAATCATATTCCACAACTCTCTATCGTTTTGCTTCTTTTGATTCACGATCGAATAAAGCATTGCTCCACTCTCTCCTACCGTATAAGAACCGAACTCCGTGAAGATATGAGGTTCAGGAACACCAGCTTGAGCACAGGTACTCTTAATCTGAGAAACGATTTCCTCAGCCATGTACTCGTAATTATAAGAGAAATCCAAATGAGCCTGGATAGGAAAACCTCCTCCGATATTCAAGCTATCCAATTCAGGACATTCTTTTCTCAATTCGCAATAAAGGTTAACACCCTTATTTAGCTCATTCCAATAATAAGAAGTATCCTTAATACCAGTGTTGATAAAGAAATGAAGCATCTTCAACTCAACCTGCTCATTGTTTTTTATGTTATCTCTATAATAAGGTATAATATCCTTATAACGGATTCCCAAACGCGATGTATAGAAATCAAATTTAGGCTCCTCCTCTGCCGCAATTCTTATTCCGACCTTAAATTTTTTCTTGAAATCTTCCAAGAAATAATCCAATTCAAACTTATTATCTAATATTGGAATTACGTTATCGAAACCAAGGTCCATCAAATGTTTAATATTCTCAACGTATTGAGGACGTTTAAATCCGTTACAGATAACAAAACGATCACTCTTCAGATGACCTGTTTCGTACAACGCTTCCAACAGATTAATATCAAACGCCGACGAAGTTTCAACATTAACATCGTGTCTCAACACCTCCTCCATCACGAAAGAAAAATGTGAACTTTTCGTACAATAGCAGTAATTATAGTCACCATTGTAATCAACTTTAGCCATGGCAACATTGAAAAAGCGCTTAGCTTTTTGAATATTCTGTGCTATTTTCGGGATGTAACATATTCGTAAAGGTGTACCATATTGTTTTATCACATCCATTAATGGTACACCATACCAATACAACTCCTCATTTTCTACGCTGAACTCCTCATTTGGAAATTCAAACGACTGTTCAATTAAATCTACATATTTGTTTTTCATTCCCCTTAGAAATAAATACAAATGATTATTTATAAGACAATTCGTTTTATTTACATCAGGCCATTTCTTTCAATCCGAACGAGTCGGATTACCCAAACTACACCCCTGACGAAAATAGTGCACAAAATTAACTAAGAATTTGAAAATAGAAATAGAATATGCCAATAAATCATCAACCCGTTGGCGGAATTAAATTAGTGCATATTTAACCCGCCCAATAGGTTTGTTATTTTTGTAGTTGATATATTGTAGGATTGTAAATGCACTAATTTTCCCGATAATTCGGGTAAACAACCCAATTG
>Ga0208197_1002127_pt1 | contig 18099 bp, 16 predicted proteins | sample AD_JPNNA4_MetaG_FD_184444 | JGI IMG/M metagenome (GOLD analysis project Ga0208197, IMG submission 184444) | Active sludge microbial communities of municipal wastewater-treating anaerobic digesters from Japan - AD_JPNNA4_MetaG (SPAdes) (version 2) | ecosystem: Engineered > Bioreactor > Anaerobic...
TGCATGCTGCTTGGAGGTACTGGTCGGAGCAAGGTATTATCAAGCTGTATCCCTATTCCCCGGATGATGCTGAAAGCGGCTTTACGGTTGAATATCTCAGTATCAAGGAAGTCATGCTGAATATAAGGGAAGAAAAGACGGGTGCAGGCAAATATAGTCCCGAGCGTATAATAAATGCCCGGGGCAATCAGGATGTAAGGGCTATGTTTGACTCCTTCCGGAAGCTTTTCGGAAGAGAGCTGTCGCCAAATGAGCTTTTTGTATTCCTCGATTGGATGGATGACTATAACTTTCCTCCCGATGTTATTAAAATGCTGGTGGAGGAATGTGTATCAAGAGATAAGAAAGAGATGCCATACCTCAAGCAGGTGGCAAAGAATTGGTTTGACGCCGGAATAGACTCTGTGGAAAAGGCAAAGCAATATAATTCGCGTTATAAGGAAAAATGGCAGAAGTACAACAAAGTGCTCAGCTTTTTAAGGATTGGCCGGCAGCCGACCTCAGCTGAAGAAGAAATGCTGCAGAAGTGGTTCTATACTTTTGAATACAGCGAGGATATAGTGCTTAAAGCCTGCGAGCTGACTGCAAGCACCCTGAAGCCATCCTTCAGCTATATTGACAGGATATTGACCGAATGGCACGGAAAGGGCCTTTCCATCATGCCCGAAGTGGAGGCTTACCTGATTAAGAACCCATCAAATACCGGCAGGAATTCAAAGCCCGAAAAGAGGACTTTCAACAATTTTGCCAACCGTACATATGATACCAAGCTTCTAAAGGAGAAATTGATAAAAAAGGGACGGGGTGAATTAAGTGAATAGAGCTTACAGTATTGCAGAGGAATATGAAAGAATACGGGAAAAGAATAAAAACGAGCTGGAATACCGTAAGAGCTTGCTGTACTCTAAAATTCCCAGACTCAAGGAAATAGATGAGGAATTGGTAAAGCTCGGCATTGATATAACAAGAACAGTACTCAGCAAGCCTGAGAACAGTGATATTCTCGTCAAAGAGCTGCAAAGCCGGCAGCTGGATTTAAAAATTGAAAAGGCTGAGATCCTTACCGCCAACAACTATCCCAAGGACTACCTGAATATGAAATATGACTGTAATATCTGCAAGGATACCGGATTTGCAGATAATAAAAAATGCAGCTGTTACATACAAAAAGAGATTAATCATCTGTATGTGCAGTCGGACCTTGGAGATATTATGAAAAAGGAGAATTTTGAACAATTCAGATGGGAATATTACTCCGATGAAATCATCGATAACAATATATCACCCAAGGAAAACATGAAACTGATTTATTCAAAATGTGTGCATTTTGTTAAAGATTTTGATGATATCAACACCAATATGCTGTTTATCGGAAGGACGGGGCTGGGAAAGACATTCATATGCAGCTCCATAGCCAAGGATTTGCTGGATGCGGGGAAAAGCGTAATATACAAGACAGTATCGGATCTTATAGATATCGTGAGAAAATATAAATTTGATTTTGATAACGAGGAAATCAACGAGCAGTACCTGGATGAAATATATAATTGCGACCTTCTAATAATTGATGACTTGGGCACAGAGCTCTCCACACAGTTTTCAAACCTGGTGCTTTACAGCATATTGAACAAGAGAATACAAAACAATAAAAAGATGATAATCTCGACAAACCTTGATATAGATGAATTCACAAAAATTTATTCCGACAGGATTACTTCAAGGATATTCGGATGCTTTGACACCCTTGAATTTCTTGGGGAAGATATAAGGCTTAAGATGCACAAGCTTATTTGATTTTAGCCTTTGATTCCTGCATAACAGAACCGCACTTGGCACTCTTAGTGCTGTGCGGTCCTATTATTCTATGACCCCTTTATTATCCTTAGGGATTAACTACATTTACCGGTGTCCCTGCCAGGAATTTCTCCAGGTTGTCTATGGCAATATCCATCAGACGTTTCCTTGACTCTATCGGTGCCCATGAAATATGCGGGGTTATTATACAGTTCTTTGCCTTTAATAATGGATTATCAGGCTTAATCGGCTCAGTCATAACAACATCCACAGCTGCTCCGGCCACTTTGCCGCTGTTTAAAGCTTCAGCAAGATCCTCTTCAACAATCAAGGGGCCTCTTGAGTTGTTTATTATCATAACTCCATCCTTCATCTTTGCAATGCTTTCCCTGTTTATTATTCCCTTCGTACTTTCAAATAACGGGCAGTGCAATGCAATCACATCAGATTTGGCAAACAGCTCATCAAGTTCGACATATTTCATTGTATCGCTCTCTAATGCGGGATTCTTATATGAATCAGCTGCAATAACCCTCATACCCAATGCCTGGGCGATCCTGCCCGTTGTCTGGCCAATTCTCCCATATCCTATTATACCCATTGTTTTCCCGGCCAGTTCAATTAAAGGATAGTTCCAGTAGCACCAATCAGGGTTACTTGCCCACTCTCCCCTGAATACCGAGTCGCTGTGTGCACCGACATGATGGCACATTTCAAGAAGCAATGCAATTGCAAACTGACCTACTGAATCCGTACCATATGTCGGTATATTTGTAACAACTACTCCCTTTTCCTTGGCAGCAGCCACATCAACAATATTATATCCCGTTGCCAATACTCCGATAAATCTTAAGTTAGGCATTTTCTCCATTGCCCGCCTTGTAACAGGAGTCTTGTTGGTAAAGACAATTTCTGCATCGCCGACGCTTTTCGCTACCATATCCTCATCTTTTTCATCATATGATACACGATCATATACAGTTAATTCCCCAAGTTTTTCAAGTCCGTTCCAGCTTAAATCCCCGGGGTTTAATGTATACCCGTCTAGTATAACGATTTTCATGTTGACACTCCTCCTTATATTATTAATAATATTTTGTGTAATATAGATATCTTTATTATCAATCATAGCAGTATAATTATCAAGTGCAAATCAAAATAACAGAAGGCTGCATAATGCAAAATTGGTCTCTTATTTTTTTAGTTTACTGAATATTAAATATGAATACACTATGGGTATAAAAGTCATAACCGCAATTACTGCTATAAATACCCATCCCATGCTCTGCCTGAGCAGTGACATGATCACTCCCATCAAACCTCCGGCTGTCCAAAGGATTGCCCCAAGCCTGTGGGTTTTCCTCCATACCTCTTCATCAGCCAAGGTCCAGGGGGTTTTTATACCGACAAAGTAATTGTGCTTCAGCCGTCCCATTACGTTACCCATGAGCATGAGCAGCAGTGAAACTGCCAAAGTAACCAGCCTTCCCGTATCAACATTGTAGCCCAGGGCTGCTGCTATGATTAGGCCGTGTATACCCAAAAAGAAGATGTGGAAAAGATATCTGAAATATATATATGTGCTTTCAAACAATTTATAGTTTTCCTTTTTGGGATCAATAGCAGGCATAAATATGAAGAGCCCGTACATTATTATATTCATAACAGGCATAAGGAATGCTCCCGACAGCTTTCCCGAGTATCCGTCTATTTCTCCCTTAAAATTCCAATGTGTAGGAATTTTATCCGGTAATTGGGGATAAAAGTATATACTTGCTGCAAACATCATGATAATTATGAGTATGATAGGCAGTTCTTTTTTTATGTTTATATCAATCCTTTTCATTTTCAAACCCTCCGCTTCTATCTGTCATGTTAAAAAACCAATTGACCACTTCCTGAAACACCGTAGTATTCAATGAATAGTAAATATTCTGGCCCCTTCTTTCGTCTATAACCAGCTCAGCCTGCTTCAGAATGCTAAGATGATGAGATATGCTGGGCTTTGACATCTGGAAGTGGTCAGCTATTTCACCGGCAGTCATATCCTTTTCCTTAAGCATCTGGATTATTTTTCGTCTGCTTGGATCAGAGAGGGCTTTAAACGGCATATTGAGTATGGACAATTTCATCGCCCCTTTTATTAATATAATTAGATATTTAGATAAACGTCTAAATATATTATATACCTGGATCTGCAATAATTCAATAGGCTTGAAAAACCATCAAGAAGGAAATTTAAGTTAAATATAGAATACTTCAATAAATTCATTGTTTCCGAGTTATCTTGCCTAAGTTTACAAATACGGAAGATAACCGAAAGGGTGTAGACAGAAATGTCTATGCCTCCCTTAAAGGAAAGGAAACAGCAAGATATCCGGTTTTTATTGCTGTAATACTGTGATTGTTTATCAGAGAGCAGTTTCCTTTTGGAGCGGCTTTTTTATTTTAATTGCTGAGGTCTATATAAATGCAGAAAAAATTTTTCACGCCCATATTAATTGTATTACTGCTTATTGCAATTGGCGCAATTTCATATGTCAGAGAAAGCTCATCCGGCTTGCCGAAAATATTGTATGCGGAAGGCAGTGTCCTCAGCTATGCCGTATACACAGAGGACGGTAATATTCTTTATGCCAATAAAATCGAAGAGATTAAAAGATCCTTGGGAGGGAATGTTTCTGTCAGAACGGACCTTTATACAGTAAATAACCCCATAGGAATAATAGAAAACCCTCCTTTTGAAAGTATAGTAAACATATATAACAAGGTGCTGAAATCAATAGATAAAAATAGAAAGATCCTAATCATTTATATTGACGGCTTGGGTTATGAACAATACAAAAATGCAGCGGATTCCGGCAGCCTCCCCTATATTGCATCAGTAAAGCCGGCTGCGGAAGCCCTTACTGTATATCCTCCGATCACTGACGTTGCCTTTGCGGCCATGGTAACCGGAAACACCCCAAAGTATACGGGCATACACAGCCGGGAGAAAAAGCCTCTGCCCATCCCTACCATATTTGATATTGCCGCGGAAAAAGGAAAAAGTTCAAAGGTCATTGAAGGAAATATAAAAATAATAGCGGATGAGGTTCCTACCGTCCTGAACATTGATGACAACAAGAACGATACTATTGATGATGAGATATATGCTTGTGCAATGGCTGAGATAAAAGATCCCCCCGATGTACTTCTGGTACACTTTCATTCCTATGATGATTTCGGGCATAAATACGGCCCTGCCTCGGAAAAGGCAATAAATCAGCTGAGTGTCCTGGACTCTTATATTGAAAATATTATAAAAGAATATGAAGGGGATGTTATAATAACCTCAGATCATGGTATGCATGATGTACAAGACGGCGGAGCCCATGGAGAATTCTTATCTTCAGATTTATACATACCGATAATCGAGATTAATCAAGCTGATAAAGCAGGTGACTTATGAAAAAATTCTTAAGCAGATTTACAGTATATGATCTGGTGGTCATTTCATTGACTGCCGCCCTTGGAATCGGAATAAAACCCATTATTGTACCTTTGGTGCATATAATCACGGGCCCCCTCTACATTCCGGGCGGAGCTGCCGCAGGCGGCTTTTACATGCTTTGGATAGTACTGGGTATAGGCATTACAAGGAAAATCGGCACCGGCACACTCATAGGCCTTATACAAGCCCTGCTGGTAATTATTACAGGGTTTTACGGGACCCATGGGGCTGCCAGCATAATAACCTATACCATACCCGGATTATTAGTTGATTTAGGTGCTAAACTGTCCGGAGATAGAATTATGAGCTCCGGGGGCTTTTTTATCCTGGGGCTTATAGCAAATATTTCAGGTACCTTTTTATCTTCCATGGTTTTTTTCAGACTGCCTGTTATCCCCTTGCTGCTTTCTTTGTGCGTTGCTTCGTTATCAGGCGGTATCGGCGGTCTTATAGCTTATAAAATAGTCAAATCCATAAGCAGGCAGGGTGATATAAATGAAAAATAAGAAATTAGCGGCGGCAATCGCTGTTCTGTCGGCATTCGTAATTATTCTGGGTTATTTAAACATGAAGGATATGGACAAATCCTCCTTGGAAGAAGGAAATATCCGCATTATATCCGGTGAAAATGCAACAGAGTTGAATTTCGAAGAAATAACAGCCCTTGCTCATCATGATTTTAAGGCCGTTGAGGACACTTCCAGCTCCGGCCCTGCCTCCCGCAAGTATAAAGGAGTGCTGCTCAAGGATGTACTGAACAAGGCTTCCATAAATGATGAAGCAATAGCAGCCTCTTCAAAGGTGGTTGTAAAAGGACTGGACGGCTACGTAATAGCCTTGGCTGCAGATGAGGTCCTGGCAGACAAGGGTATCTATCTTGCTTTTGAAAAGAACGGAAAGCCCCTGGGGAATATGAAAAACGGCGGGAGCGGGCCTTTTCAGCTTATTGCCGTTTCAGATTCCTTCAGTCAGCGCTGGTGCAAATACGTTTTCGAGGTAAGCTTGGAATGAAGCATATTATAGAAGTTAAAAACCTGTCCTTCAAGTATTCGGAAGGGGGTTCCTTCATACTGGACTCCATCGATATGAAAGTTCCAAAAGGCAGTATTACTGCCATTGCAGGACTCAGCGGCTGCGGCAAAAGCACATTGGCCTTTTGCCTGTGCGGAGCAATACCCAAGGCCATATCCGGAAGCTTTTCCGGTGCTATACTGTATGAGGGAGAAGATATTAAAGGACTGTCTCTTCCGGATCTGGCAAAAAAAATAGGAATAGTGTTTCAGGATGTTGACAATCAGCTCTTTCTTCCTACTGTGGAAGCTGAAATAGCCTTTGCCCCGGAAAACCTGTGCCTCGGCTGCGATGAAATTGAAGGTATTATTCAAAAAGTCCTGGCTGACCTTAGAATAGAGCATTTAAGACATAAGAATCCCTCTTTTCTTTCCGGCGGCGAGAAGCACCTGGTCGCGATAGCCTCCGTTTTGAGTCTGGATCCTCAAGTTATAATACTGGACGAAGTGCTATCCGAATTGGACAAAGAGAATAAGACTTTGATTATTGATGTAATCAAAAAACTTAAGGCTTCCGGTAAGACAATCATACTGATTGATCACAGTATTAAAAACTTAATGATTGCAGATACCATTATGCTCATGAAATCAGGCAGGTTAGAAGATAGAATAGAGGTAGATGAAGATTATGAGCTTTTATACAATAAACTCTCTGACTTTTTCCTATGCCGGAACAGATAAGCTCTTTCAGAATATTAGTTTTGATATTGAAGCAAATCAGCATATAGGGCTTGTTGGCCCCAATGGCTGCGGAAAAACTACCCTGGTAAAGCTCATGCTGGGTATTCTAAGGCCTCAGGGAGGAGAAATATACCTGGAGGGCAATAATATCAAGGATATTTCTTTATCCGATGTTGGGAAAAAAGTCGGTTATGTATTTCAAAACCCCGATAAGCAGTTGTTTTGTCCCACCGTCCTGGAGCAAATGCGCTTCAGCTTTACATATGGAGACTGTGGCTCCGCGGAAGCAATAAATGATAATACCGATTACTATCTTAAGGCCTTTGATCTTATGCAATATAAGAGCTTATCCCCTATGAAGCTCAGCAGGGGTGAAAAGCAACGCTTGGCCCTGGCTTCCGTACTGTCAAGGGATGTCAGATTCCTTATACTGGATGAGCCTTCCACCGGACTGGATATACTGCGGAAAAAACAGCTGGAGAATTGCCTAATGGAATTAAAGCAGGAAGGCAAGGGCTATATGATAATAAGCCACGAAGCAAAATTTCTGGACAGATATGTCGACCGGCTTTTGAAACTCCATGCAGAAGGAGTTGAATATGCTTAATGAAAATTGACCCAAGAACCAGAATTATACTCGTATTCCTGATTTCTTCCGCTGCAGTGGTAATAAAAGAACTGATCCCCCTTCTTTTCCTGCTGCTATTGACATTGATTTTATGCAGGATGTTTTCCGTCCATTTGTCAGGCTCAATAAAGAGATTAAGAAAACTGCTTTACTTCTTCATTATATTGGCATTGATTCAAAGCATATTCACTCCGGGAGAAGAAACGCTTATTGCTGCAGGAGGTTTGAAAATACTGACCACAGAAGGCTTGGAGGCCGGCATTTCCATAATTATCAGAATGTCCGTAATAATTCTTTCCGCACTGATAATAGCTTCGGCGCCTGCCATGGATGTTGTATACGGACTTATAGCAATGAAGCTGCCCTATGAAATTGCTTTTATGGTACTATTGTCCATAAAGTTCCTTCCCTTATTCAGAGAAGAGTTTGCAGACTCAATAATTGCCGTACAGCTGGCAGGGGCAGACCTGGTAAAAATACCTCTCAGACAGAAGCTTTCTTTATATACCTATGTACTGACGCCTTCTGTAATAAAGGCTTTAAACAGAGCCAGGCTTATTTCACTTTCCATGGAAGCCAGAGGCTTCAGAATATATCCGGACAGAACCTCTTACTGCAAACTCAGTATGAGCAGGATGGACTATGTGACCATTACAGCCGCATCGGCAGCAGTTCTTTTAATAATATCATATAATTTTAGTATAATCGGTTAGGAGGTCAACCCATTGAAGGTTTTTTCAGTTTACGGATATTCAATGTCAGGAAAAACAACAACTATTGAATGCTTGATAAAAGAGCTAAATAAGCGCAATTATACCGTAGGAACCGTAAAAGATATTCACTATGAAGAATTTGCAATAGACACAATAGGCTCCAACACAGACAGGCACAGAAAGGCGGGGGCGGAGCTTGTTACTGCCAGAGGATTATACGAAACAGATATATTGTTTAAGGAAAGGCTGCCGATTCCGGAGATTTTAAAGTTTTACACACAAGACTTTGTAATCCTTGAGGGTGTCACGGATTTCGACGTTCCCAGGATACTGTGCGCCTCCAGCACGGAGGATGTAAAAAAACGTATGAATCCCAGTGTATTTGTATTAAGCGGTGTAATAAGCAATGAACTATCCTGCTACGAAAAACTTCCTGTTATCAGTGCAATAAAGGATATAGAAAAGCTGACCGACCTGGTGGAAAAAGCCGCAAAGGATTGGAGTCCATATGATAAAAATTGAAGTATTGGAAAAATTCAATAGCAAAAGGAATAATGTTTACAAGGTAAAACTTTATAATTCTGCGATAAATGAAAGCAGCAGAGATATATTTGAAATGAAATATCAGGACGATAAGAAAAATGAAATTTTAATAATGAAAAAGTACAGCGCCGGCAACACCGATAATCCGGAGAGAGAATACCGGAATATGAAAATGCTGCAGGATTCAGGTGTCTTGGTTCCCAGAGTAATACATAAAGAAGATGACAGTTTATTTTTCGAATATATACAGGGTGAACTGGTGGGGGATCTGGTGGAGAGACAATCCGTCGGAATCTGGATCGATGAATTTGCCCTATGGCTGGCCAATCTGCACAAAATATCGGGTAAGTCAGGCAATCTGCTGAAGGGAGATGTAAATCTGAGAAATTTCATATATGCAGAAGGCAGAATATATGGGTTGGATTTTGAAGATTTAAACTATGGGGACATCAGAACAGATTTGGGAAATATCTGCTTTTTCATTCTTACTGATACTCCTTCATTTACCAGGAAGAAGCACATCATTATAAGACGATTTTTGCAAAGTTATGAGCAGCATTCCGGAATGAAGCTCAAAGAGATGGGTAAATACTTGCTTAAAAGCAGAGCAGAGGCAAAAATCAGAAGAAATCAAAAGACACTATAGACAGACAAATACCTTGTATTGACAATTATTTAACGCTATAATAAATTTATAAAATTTAATAAAGCAGGACTGCTCCGATTTTATGCGTCTAAACAGCTTTCTGCAGGATGTATAAAACGATAGGGTGTTTCGGGAAACTGAAGTGCCTTCCGGTGTGAAAAGGAGTAATTATTTTATATAATGCTTCTTTTTAAAAAGAAGCATTATTTTTACTCTGATTTCATTCTATGAGTAAAGCTGCAAAAAAACTTATAGGAGGAAAGAGTTATGAACCACTTAACCGTCAAAAAAGCACTGCTTAATAAGGGACTGGCTTTTCTGATGATATTTACAATGCTGTTTTCATCTCTGGGAAGCATAGTATATGCAGAAACCTGGTCCCCGCAAACCAAACAGCCTGTCCTGGTTGTCACAGGTCAGGGAATCGGCCTTGAAAATGAAAAGTCCTACACCAAGGATGAGCTCATGGCCATGGATCAAACGACAAACCTGTATTCTGCCATCAACACAACTCCGACCAAGAGCATCTTTCTGGGAAAAGGCGTAAAGGTCAGTGATCTTCTCAGCAAGTCCGGTTTTGGACAGGATAAGTACAATCTTTACAAAATAGGTTTCGTTGCTTCAGACGGGTATACAGTGACCTTTGATCCCGCCCATACCGGAGACTCTACAACCAGTAAGAAGCTTATCACCCCTGCTTTCGGCAAAGTCAGATATTACTTCCCCGGGATTGTCAGCGGCAGCGAAACCGGAAAAGTACCCGTGGACACTATTATTGCCTTTGAAAGGGCAGGTAACAGGGGAAATCCGGATGTGATCCCGCAGGCTGCTTCTCTTGAAGCCCTGACTGCAGAAGACGCTCCTTTGCTGATGGTGGGTCAGCAGCATGTAAATGAACAGAACAACCCGCTTTTTAACAAGACCATCAACAAAATAGTTGTCGGTGATGAAAATCCACCGGTACTGAAGATTGGCCCTGCAGAGTATACCCGGGCACAAATCCTTCTGATGCCCAGGATTACAGGCAACTGGGCCTATACAAAAAAAGTCGGCACAGTAACGGACTATTGCGTAGGAGTTCCTGTAATCGATCTATTGAAGGGATACGGGGATAACGACAAGGTGGAATTCATATCCGCCGATGGTTATGCCAATGATCCTGTAACTGTGGCAGACTTGAAAGATCCTTCCAAACAATATATATTGGCCTATGAAGCAGGAACAAGTCCTGCAGATGCAAAAGCAGTCTATGATACTGCTAAAGATGATACTTCAATAGCAGGATACTTCAGAATATACAGCCAAAATGGCTCCCTGATAAAGCTGGTAAATGAGATTAAGGTTACACCGGCCGGCGGAGCTGATTATTCCAAAAGCGCCTATAAACACATTACAAACGGAGGATTATCAGGAGATACCCCCTTCGGAGTAGATGCCATAACAGGAGCAACCCTGACCTTTGAAGGGCCCGGACTTGAAGCCAGCATTCCCCTATCCGTCAGGGAAATGGAAAACCAGAACCCAGGGGTCTTCAGAAGCGAATATACCGATATTCGGAACGGAACCAATACCACCCTTACATATGAAGGTATCCGCCTGAAATACCTGCTGGAGAATATGACCTCGGGAATAACGGGAATAAAGCTCACCGACTCTGCCAGCAAGGTACTTATAAAGAACAGGGTCAGACAGACTATAGCAGAGTTTACCCTTGCTCAAATTAACGAAGCGGAAACCAAAGGAAAACCTATAATCGTAGCCTATGGAACCTCTAAGCCGGATGGATCAAATCCAAAGCCTTTTGTCTATGATGCAGCTGAAGGTGCGGATCCAAGCCTTGGCAATGAGGACGGCTGCATAAAACTGGTATACGACAAAGCTGTCTTTGCCGCTGACCCGAATCCGGGCTATACAAAGTTCGGCAATATGGCATATATTTATGTCGCAGAGGATTTTACCCCAGGATACAAGCATGATAAAGCCCCTTATAATACGGCTGAGAATTCGCAGTATATAATCACTATTACCGGAGACAAGCTGGGCAGGGAAGTTAATTACACCGTTGAACAGCTGGAGGACATGGTAAAATACGAGAATGGAAAGCCTGCAACCTCAGGTATGGGTTATAGAGCCGAATACAGCCTCTCAAATTCAACATATTGGTATGTAAATGAATATGAAGGAGTCAAGCTTTGGGAGCTTCTGAAAAAAGCAGGAATCCCCGAAACCATGACAAGAGGCCAGAATTCAAACACTTTGGTTCAATTTACTGCAACAGACGGTTATAAGGATTTTGACAAGTTCACAATAGCCCAGATAGCAGATCCTTCATTATTCGGATATTATGAGAAAAACCCGGCCGATATGAATGACGGAAAATATATATCCAAGGCCTCAGATGACTTAAGATCCAAGGGTTATCCGGTATTAGTGGCCTATGGTGTCAACGGATATCCTTATGTAATCAAAAACACCCTGGAAGGCTACAGAAGCGGACTTGGAAACGATGCGGGCCCTCTCCGCATAATATCTGGCAAGTTAGAATACCACCATGCCAACGGTTCCAGGCAAGCCAAGCTGCTGGATAAAATAATTGTCGGAAATGAAGTGAACTACAGCACCCACAGTGGAAATCCCGATGCGAACTATAAAGCACTTGCCGCAAACAAAATAGCGGTTTCGGTTATCGGTATGGATGGAAATGCCCTGAAAAATCAGGACTTCACCGTAACGGATATTGAAAACATGATATATGGGGCTGCTGTTTCCAATGCAGAAAGAGTCAAGGCAAAAGTAAAAACCTTCTATGATGTACAAAAGGGTGACAATGCATACAAAGACCTATATGAAGGCGTAGACCTTGGTTATTTCTTAATGGAAAAAGTGCAGATCCCCGGCACCAAAGGTACAGTTACCTTTACAAGTGCCGATTCCCAGCTTATAGTGCCCCTGGCGGAAATATTTACGGAAGGAAGCAAATCCATTATTGCCTTTGCCAAAAATGGAGCCCCCATGGTTCAGAGTAAGGAATCCGCGGGCTATGTAAGCTCATATACGGACGGAGGCGGAGAAAAGGTCAATGTTAAGAATGACGGCGGACCCTTGATGGTATTAATGCCGGATAAAAAGTCCCTGAGCAGCGTTACTTCAATCAAGGTAAATCTTCAACCTGACAAATATGCTCATATAAATGCTCCTTACAAGGAATTAGCAGGAAATACCCTGGTAGTTGAAGGCCCCGGAACCAAGTTAAGCACTCCAAAGACCTTCACAGTCTCCGAAATAGAAGGAAAGCAGTCCTTTGCAGTAACCGGAGATTACAATATAAAGAAAGCATCCTCTGAACAGCAGGTGCGTTATAGAGGGATAGACCTATACAGCTTCCTGAGATCCGTGGATGTGGGACTCCAATCCAATGCCAGTGAGGTTGTATTTACGGCAGCGGACGGCAAGGCCTTGACCTTCTCATTAGCGGACATCATGAAAACAAACTATTTAAACAGTGCAACCAAAGCAGAAAATCTGAAAATGATACTGGCCTATGGCTCCGGTTCGGCAGGCAATGCCAACCTTGAAGACGGCAGACCTCTTGTGGCAGATAAGGAATCTGCAGGATACGATCCTTCATATAATAATTCAGGAGGCCCTCTGTACCTGATAGTTGGCCAGAAATCAGCCGATGACATAAATTCCTCCAACATACTGAAAAACGTCGTAAGGATTACTGTGAATGCTTCTGCAACAACCTCCTGGAAGCATGATATGAGCCCAACCTACAGCCAATACCTGGATACATCTGTTCTTGAGCTTTCCGGGACGGCATTGGAGGCTCCAAAAAAGTTTACTCTCCGTGAGCTTGAAGCTATGGATGATACAATATTGAGAGATTCCTACACCTATATAGGGGAACATCAGCATGAAGGACTTGACCTGTGGAAGCTGATATCGCAAAAAAGCGGGCTTAAGGCAGGAACATCACTGACCTCTGTAAAGGCTGTAGCATCAGACGGTTTCACCAAGGATGTGCTGTCCATATTCGGCAGGGACGCTTTGGAAAACGGAATAGCTGACGGGTTGGACAGAAAAATTATAATGCTGTCTTACGCGGCAAACGGAAATCCATTGGTAACAGACACCAACAGCGACGGATACACCAGCGGCAATGACGGCGGACCTATAAGGATGATTACACATCTTAATCAGGGTGCATGCCTGAAAAACGTCGTTAAGATAATTGTTGACGGTACTGCCCCTGTTTTCACAGACATTCAGGGTCACTGGGCACAAAGCCACATTGAATACCTGATTGCAAAGGGGATATCAAACGGTACGGGCACAAATACCTACAGCCCCGAAAAAGCCATTACCAGAGCAGAATTTGTAAAACTCCTTGTTGGTATTCCCGGAAATATAGATCTAAAATCAGCAAAGAAAGGAATATTCAAGGATGTATCGGATGGTATGTGGTATACCGACTATGTCAATTGGGCAGGGGAAAAAGGAATAGCTGCAGGGGATGAAGAAGGCAATTTCAATCCCAATGAGGCACTTACAAGAGAAGAAATGGCAGTCATGATACTGAAGTTTGCCGATGCTATAAGCCTCAAGCTTGAAATGGTCAATGAACGAATCGAATTCAAGGATGCCTCCCAGATCAGCAGCAGTGCTGCAAAAGCCGTAAGCATAGTCCAGCGCTCCGGTATACTTAACGGAAAGTCCGGCGATATATTTGATCCCAAGGGCAGTACAACAAGAGCCGAGACTGCAAAAATTATCAAAACGCTCATGGATATAATGGGTAAATGAGAATATTTGGAGCAGGCAGTTACACTGCTTGCTCCAAAAAATTATATCGGAGGTTTACAATGAAAAGCAAAAGAAAGCTATTGCTTATATCCTTATTGATAGTGTTATCATTGATTCTTGCCGCTGCCTGCAGTACCGGCAATCCCGCTCCCGCAGAAACCACTCCGGCTGCAGAGGCAGTAGAGCAGCCTGCAGTGCAGCCTGAGAAAGAACCGGAAAAACAGCCCGCAGCTCAGCCTGAGGAAGAACCGGAAAAGCAGCCCGGAGAAAATACTTCCGGAGAAACACCGGCAGAGACAAAACCTGCTGAGCTCCCAAAACCGGCAGAAAAATCTCCGGTAAGCACAGAAGAACCGTCAAAAACTGAACAGGCCGATTCAGCTTCACTGATAATTGAAGGTCCGGGTATCGAAGAACCCACTTCGCTGAGTCTTGACGAATTAAAGACAATGACCGATGCTTATTATGAGGATGATTATTTTTCCCTTAACAGCTATGGAACAAAAGAATACTTTTTTTTCAAGGGAATTAAACTTGGCGCCGTCTTAGAATACGCAGGAATAAAGGAAAGTGCCGCAGCATTAAAGTTCATAGCCTCCGATGGCTATGAATTTGAAATGACTGTTGAACAGGCTTTAAAGGAAGATTATATTGATGAACAGAATCCTGATAAAAGATACCCGGTAATCATAGCCTGGCATGAGAACGGTAAAGATTATGATGCATCAGAGGGAGCTCCCTTCCGCCTGGTAATAGGACAGAAGGAACCCGGTGATGTTAACAAACCCCAATGGGTACAAAACATCGCAAAAATAACAGTGAATTAGAGGATATTGATATGAACAGAAATAAGATGTATACCATCACTCTCATTGCATTTATCATAATAGTAGGGGCAGCCTTATGGGCCATGAATGATAGCCGTAAAGAAAAAGCTATGATTAAAGAGATTCTTCCCAAGGCAGGCAAAATTACTGAAATGAAAGAGGCGCTGTCGGATCCCTTTATTCAGGAAAACTTCCCGGCAATTGAAAAAGTGTACAAAATCGATGGAATTCCCTCAGCTTTTATAGCCTCCGGTACCGGCTATGCAGGCACCATAAGAGCACTGGTGGTAATAGATAATGAGCAGGAAAAGACTTCGGGAATCCGAATCCTTGAACAAGGGGATACCCCCGATTATGCAGACCCCATAAAGGAAAACTGGTTCACCGATAGGTTTAAAGGCTTGAAATTGCTGGAATACCTTAAGCTGGTGGTGCTGGACCCTGAAAAGCCCACAGATATTGTTCAGGTAACAGGAGCCAGTGTATCCAGCCAGGCTGTATTAAATAATGTTAATTCCGCCATAGGCGCCTGGAACTATCTTGCTAAGGGAGTTAAAAAAGATCCTGTGGAAAACTACATACTTCAGGAAATGTGGGAAAAAGATGAAAACAGCTTCCAAATCTCCTGGCCGGAAAACAATTCCATAAGGGTCAATATTGATGAACTTAAGGATTTTCCTCAAGTCACAGTTGAGACCATATTGCAGAGAACCACCGGTGTGAAGATAAATATAACCGCTTCCGGCCCTTTGCTCACCGACGTGCTTACAAAAAACGGGATAGACATAAATAACTTCGAAGCTATTGGAGTCACCGGAAGAGACAACTATTACACCATGATAAGCAAGGATATAATCCAAAACAGAGATATAATACTTGGAATCATGTTTGACGGCAAAGAAATAATAAGGGAGGAAAAACCTGTAAGAATAGTAGTGCCGGATGAGATGGGAGTTTATTGGGTCAAAATGGTCAACAAGATAGACCTGTACGAACACATATCACCCAAGGATATACAGAATGTTCATATTTTTGAGGCATTGACAAGAGATATTGAGCCATATTACTACGAATACTACGGCAGCAAGGACAAGTCCTACCTGGTAGGAAAAATACTCGGCAAATTTGATTTTGTAGATCCCAACGGATTCTTTACCATGGCGGGCTCTGACGGCCTTGTAAAGAATGAGACCATAAGCATAGTCAGAGACAGATACTATATAAAAACCGGAGGAGACAATGCTCCTATGAATATCAGTCCCGCTTTCAAGTTAGGCATGAATGTAAAGGAAATGAGCCACTTCTCCACAACCACAGATGCGGTGATATTTCCTGAAGTTATGATTAAAGTGATAGGCGAAGAAAACCTTCCCCAAAGCAAAGCGGTGAAAATGGCAGAAGTCCTTGAGGAGGCAGGTATGGTACTGGATAACAATGACGAACTGATATTGGTCGATACGAGCGGCAAAGAGCATCCTTTAAGCATAAATGAAATGGAAAGCTCTTATCTAATCCCTACAGAGGGACGCACCGATGCAGTAATAGGAAATATTTCAATAAAAGATGTGCAGAGAATAAGCAAAGTCCAAAAATAAAATGGGGATTGGCTATGATAAATACTAAAGCAAAATATATTCGGCCCTTAGTACAGACATTGATATTTCTTTTTCTTACAATTATCATATTGGTTTACAGGCTTTATATTAACGGACTGATTGATATTAAAATCCTGGGCATAGGTGATTTGAATCCTTATGGCGGCTGGAACGCCCTTAGGGAAACAGCTTTGGGCAGCGGGTATGTATTTGAAGGAATAAGCAAGAGCATGGCATTGACTCTGGCATTAACCGCTTCAGCCATTATAGGAGGCCGGTTCTTTTGCGGATGGATTTGCCCTGTAGGAGCCATTCAGGACCTTGCTTCCCGGTTAGGCGGCAAAAGCGGCAAAGGTTCAAATCCTTTATGGTTTAAGTATCCTATACTTTTAATGCTATTGATAATCTCAATACTGGGATATGGGGCAAAAATCGCAGAATTTTCTCCATGGAGGGCACTTTTGAACCTTCCGGATATTAACTCAGGCTTTTTCATTCTGGCAGGGGTCTTTCTGGCTTCAATATTTCTCTCCAGGTTCTTCTGCCGTTATTTATGCCCTTTGGGAGCCGCCCAGGCACTTGTAGGCTCCATGAGCATATTATCCCTAAAGCACGGCAAAAACTGTACCCGGTGCGGCAGCTGCCTGAGAGATTGTCCTGTCGGCATAAGGCTTTCTGCCGGAAGTGATACTATTTCCCCCGAATGCATCAGATGTATGAAATGTGTGGAAAACTGCGCCGCCGATAAAGAAAATGATATCCGTCTTAAGGTCGGAAATAAAAGTGTATCATTAACAGCTTATGCAGTTATTATGTTGATTCTATTTGCAGTTTTATGGCTCGGCCTGCCGCAGATATGGAGCGGCAGCCAAATCAGCGGCGATATCGTCCTGGGCAGCCTGAAGGATGGAACTTATCTGGGAGAGGCCAAGGGCTTTGCCGGGAAAATCATTACTGAAGTATATGTCACAGAAGGTAGAATCAGTGATATAAAAGTTATCAAACACCAAGAAAGCAATGGTTGGTATGAAGAGGTCTATATGACACTGCCAAGAGAAATAATAAGCAAGCAGAGACTCCATGTAGATGCAATAAGCGGAGCAACAAAAACCAGCAAAGGACTAATTAAAAGCGTGGAGGATGCGATAAAAAAGGCTCAATGAAAAAAGTACTGCTTAACAGCAGTACTATAAATTTCATATGGAGCTGGTGAACGGAATTGAACCATCAACCTGCTGATTACAAGTCAGCTGCTCTGCCTATTGAGCTACACCAGCATATGGCGACCCAGAACGGGCTCGAA
>Ga0208197_1002134_pt1 | contig 18072 bp, 13 predicted proteins | sample AD_JPNNA4_MetaG_FD_184444 | JGI IMG/M metagenome (GOLD analysis project Ga0208197, IMG submission 184444) | Active sludge microbial communities of municipal wastewater-treating anaerobic digesters from Japan - AD_JPNNA4_MetaG (SPAdes) (version 2) | ecosystem: Engineered > Bioreactor > Anaerobic...
ACTCCCGGACCGATTTTTTACTTTTCGAATGAACATGATAAAAAATTTTGCAACACCCAAAATTATAAAATAATTATTGATATTCAAATACTTATAAGGGTGTTGCAAAAAAGTGCGGAAAACAGGAAAAGGAATTACACTCGGTAAAAACCTTGTCAAAATAAAGCTCTCTCAGTATAAAAATTCTAACTGATGAAATGGAGACTTCCTCGGATGTACGAAACCAAATTATTCCAGTCCCCTGACTTCACGCTTAATTCTCTGAATATGGCCTCTTCCTAAGGCTTTTACCTCGCAACCGAGCTGGAAATAGCGGCGAATCTTGTCATCAGGAAGAATACCAAAACAATCGATAACCGCAATTTTACCTCCCGCCCATTTTACTGCATCGTCAGGTGAAAGGCTTTTATAAGGTGCGTGAGGTACAGCCAATACGACTGCTTCAACCCCTTCCATGGCTTTAGGAAGATCCTTGAGAATCTGCAAATTTTTCAATCCATCCTGATAATGGAAGAAACGTTTCCATGAATGTGCATTTTCATCCTGATTGACAAATTCATACCAAACATCCACGAAGGGGTCGTGTACGCGTATATCGGCGCCCATTTCAGTAAGTTTCCTAACGATAATTTCACTTCCGCTGTAACGGGTATCGCCCACATCCTGCCTGTAGGAGGCCCCACAAACAAGCACGTCAGAGCCGGCTATATAACGTCCCATATTACGCAAGGCGTCGCGGGTGAGTTCGGCTACATGTAAACTTCTTGTATCATTGATGTCGATAGCTTCAGGGGTAATGCGAAAAAGTTTATCGGCGTCATCGAATCCCAAAATATGTTTGTAAGCCCAATAGCCTAATCCTCCGTCTTTTGGCAGACAGTAACCACCAATGCCAGGGCCGGGGAAAATAATATTGCTGTGTGTAGGCCTCATTTTAATGGCATCGATCACTTTGATCAGGTCGACTCCATTACGCTCAGCAAACAGACTCCATTCATTAAGATAGGCAAGAATGGTAGCCCGATAGGAATTTTCGACAATTTTGGTGGTTTCCGATTCGATAGGTCTATCCATGATGGTTAAAGGAAATTTCTCGGTATTGACGACTTCTCTGAGAAATTTTTCGACTCTTTGGCGAGCTTCAAGGTTGCAGCCAGAGGCTACTCTCCAGAAATCCCGAATACTGGCGACGTATTCTTTCCCGGGCATGACACGTTCAAAACTATGAGATAGCAATGGTTGGGATTCGATTCCACGTCTGGCAAATGCTTTTTTCAGTATAGGCCAGGCAACAAATTCGGTAGTCCCAGGCGCTACGGTAGTTTCGATAAGTACGAGGCACTGAGGCGGTATCTTTTTACCAATCGTTTTCATGGTGGCTTCGAGGGCAGCCATATCGGCAGTGCCTGAACGCATATTTCCGAGTTCGAATTTAGTAAAATCACACTGTACATCAACGACGACAACATCGGCAAATTCGAGACAATCATCATTGAAAGTAGCCGTCAATGTTTGCTTTTCAACAACGGTCCGATGAATCAATTCATCCACCTCCGGATCATCGGCTTTAATAGGTGAAACACCAGTGTTTAAAATCGGAATTTTCCAATAGCTTCTTTTGCTTGGACGCTGGCATCCTATTACAAATTTCGAATACTCTCCCATGCTATTGCGGGTATCGGCAACTATTGCCGCCATAACGGCTCCTACAAAACCTAATCCCATTACCACAACGATTTCCTTTCTTTCACTACGAGCTTCCCCAACTAATGACTCAATACGCTTTCTTTCAGCAATATAATCATCATTTTGAGGTAGTGGAAACTCTTCACCTGAAGGGCTGACAGAATAAACCAAGGTTTTGTTGTTATTCATATTTTATTGAAATTTAGATAAGAATAGATTTTAGAATAAGGCCACCAAAGTAGATAAAAATCGCAAAAGGACAAAGTTTATGTTAAAAATCTTTTAGATGAACAGTATACTATCCTTCCAATTAATTGGATAATAATGAATAAGTTCGTCATTGGGTCTTAGGGTATAAAACCAAATCGAGGATTCGAGTTTTGGGGTATTAGCGCAGTTGTGCACCCAACTTCTGCTCGAATGCCGTGATAAGTTTTGCCATGGTTTTATCGATATCCTCATCCGTTAGCGTTTTCTCCTTATCTTGAAGGATAAAACTTATTGCATAGGATTTTTTACCTGGTCCGATGTTTTCACCTACATAGATATCGAAAAGATTGATTTGTCGAAGGAGGCGATTTTCGGTTTGCCAAGCCAGAGCTTCTATTTCAGCAAATTTTATATGATTGTCGAGTAAAAGAGCCAGATCACGACGTACCTCAGGAAAACGAGGTATTTCCTCGAATTCGATATTCATTTCTCTGGGGAATGATGAAACTTTATCCCAGTTTACAACGGCTGCAACAACTTCCTGACGTATATCGAACTTTTGGAGCATTGCCTTGGCAACAATTCCTACCCATGCCAAAGGCTCATTTCCGAAAAACAGTTCTATACCTTGATCATAAAAAGGAATTTGGGATTCAACGATTTTCAGCAAGCGCAAATTGACACCTACACGTTGCAATACCTTTCTAAGAATAGAATGCAGGTAATAAAAATCGGCCCGACGATGGTCTTTCTCCCAGCTCTCATTTTCCCGCAAACCAGTTACTGCTATTGCAAGCTGCTGGGGTTCAGTATATCGAACGCTTACATCAGCATTAGGGTCAAGGTTTCCATCGAAACGATATATCTTCCCAAATTCAAAAATTTTCAAATCGTCGATTTGATGGTTCAAATTGAAGGCAACATTTTCGAGAAGTCCAGGTAGCATATCCCCCCGCATAACATTCAATTCGCGGCTAAGAGGATTGAACAATTTTATGAGAGTTCTCCGTTGATCTTCAGGCCAAAGTGTATAATGCTGTGAAAAGCTCAAGCTATTATTTATTACTTCATAAAAACCATTCCCGGCCAAAAGGCCGGCAATTTCCCATTTAACCTGCTCAGGACCAGGATGAGAGAAATAGGAGAGTGAAGTATGCAATTCTTCTCGAAAAGCAATCCGATTATAACCATTAATACGAAGAATATCTTCGATTACGTCGGCTTCGCGGGTTACATCGACACGGCAACTTGGCACGCTTATCAGTAATGATTGCGGCGATTCTCTTAAAATTTGATATTCTAAATTTTGGAGTATGGATAGTATCCGTCGTTTGGGAATGAATTGACCCACAAGACGTTTCACTTGAGAATATCGCAAATCGACTTTGACAGGTTCAATTTCAGAAGGATAGGCATCCTTGATTTCAGACGAAACATTAGCCCCTGCAATTTCCTGAAGAAGTATTGCCGCGCGTTTCAATGCATAGATGGTAATGTTAAAATCGCTTCCTCTTTCGTAACGGAATGAAGCATCCGTAAATAATTGATGCCGTCTAGAAGTTCTTCTGATATAGGAAGGATTGAAACATGCACTTTCGAGAAAAACACTTTGTGTGGAAGCAGAGATACCAGATTCAAGGCCCCCGAATACACCAGCAATGCACATTCCTTCTTCGGCATTGCATATCATCAGGTCGGTAGAATCGAGTCTTCGTTCGATGCCATCGAGAGTTGTAAAAGGAGTTCCTTCAGGTAAGGTTTTCACAATCACTCTTCTTCCCTTGATTTTGTTGGCATCAAAGGCATGCAGGGGTTGGCCAGTTTCCATCAAAACGAAGTTGGTAATGTCGACTACATTATTAATGGGTCTGATTCCTACCGACTGCAACAGTTCTTTGAGCCAGCCAGGCGATTCTCCTACTCGAACATTTGTCAGGGTGAGTCCCGAATAACGAATGCAAGCTTGAGCATCTGCAATTTCCACTTCGATCTCGAAGTCATGATTATCGATTTTGAAATTCTCGACCGAAGGTTTTTGAAAATGAGATGGAATTTCGGGCCTGCGGGCGATTATGCTAGCGTGAAGGTCACGTGCAACACCTATATGTGAAGTAGCATCGGTGCGGTTAGGAGTCAAACCTATTTCGAAAACCACATCTTCTTTGAGATGAAAATATTGGGCGGCTGGCATACCGATCGGAGCATCGGGAGGCAAAACCAGAATGCCTTCGTGTGAAGTACCAAGACCCAATTCATCTTCGGCACAGATCATTCCCTCAGAAACCACTCCCCTTATCTTTGCCTTTTTAATCGCCATTGGTTCATTTTTAAAATAAAGAGTAGTTCCAACTTTAGCGAGTAACACCTTCTGTCCTTCTGCAATATTAGGAGCTCCACAAACAACCGACAAAGGTTCTTGGTTTCCTATATCCACTTTTGTAAGATGGAGGTGGTCGCTATCGGGATGTTTCTGGCAAGAGACTACCTGACCTACTACAACGCCCTTGAGCCCTCCTTTTATAAATTCTATGGTTTCGATGGCTTCGACTTCGAGGCCACTCTCGGTAAGAATTTCCGAAATCTCCTGATAAGAAAGGGGAGTATCAATATAACGTTGTAGCCACTTATATGAGATTTTCATAAGATAAGCAGAATAGGTTCAAGATATAAGACTGTAATAAAAGCTCGCAAAAGTAGGAAAAAAGCTCAACTAATCATACTGAGGGGCAGCAAGTCTTTACGTTTGTTTTTCAGTTGATCGGCCACAATGGCATGTTGGGGTTGAGTGAGCAAGGGATCATAGCTTAAAATTTTATCGGCTAAATTTCTGGCTTTATCGAGTAAATCCTTATCTTCTATAAGATCGGCTAGGCGAAATTTCATTATTCCGCTCTGACGTGTCCCATTCAAATCACCAGGGCCTCGTAATATCAAATCAACATCGGCAATCTTGAATCCATCGTGGATGTTTACCATCGTATCAAGGCGTGCACGAGCATCGGACGTAATTTTATCGCTTGCCATCAAAATACAGTAGGATTCATTGTCTCCTCGCCCTACTCTACCTCTCAACTGATGTAATTGCGATAATCCGAATCTTTCCGCATTTTCGATGACCATAACGGTAGCATTAGGAACATCCACACCTACCTCGATAACGGAAGTCGATACCATGATTTGGGTTTCTCCCTTCTGAAATCTTTGCATTTCATATTCTTTGTCTTGAGGTTTCATTTGTCCGTGAACCTTGCTCACGGCATATTCTGGCAAAGGGAACTCGCGTGTAACGCTGATATAACCATCTTCCAGAAATTTCAATTCGAGCTTGTCAGAATCATTGATCATGGGATACACCACGTAAACCTGACTTCCTTTGGCAATCTGTCTTTTCATAAAGGAAAAAACCATCAGGCGATCGGAATCGGTAAAGAGAATAGTTTTCACGGGTTTACGGCCGGGTGGCATTTCATCGATAACGGAATAGTCGAGGTCGCCATAGACAGTCATGGCAAGAGTACGCGGAATAGGTGTGGCGGTCATCACCAGAACGTGAGGTGGGATATTGTTTTTAATCCAGAGCTTAGCACGTTGCTCTACACCAAAACGATGCTGTTCGTCGATAACTACGAGACCCAGATTGGCAAACTGCACCTGATCTTCGATGAGGGCATGCGTGCCTAAAAGAATCTGCACCCTGTTTTCCAAGAGACCATTCAAAATTTCCTGACGTTCGGCCTGACGAGTGCTGCCCGTGAGCAAACGGACTTCTACCTCCATTCCCGAAAGCATCTCGAGAAAGGTATTGTAATGTTGCTGTGCGAGAATTTCGGTGGGAGCCATCAAGCAGGTTTGATAATTATTATCCAGCGCAATGAGCATTACCATTAAGGCAACTAAGGTTTTACCACTGCCCACATCTCCTTGCAGCAAGCGATTCATTTGCCGAGGGCCTCTTAAATCTGCCCTAATTTCACGAATTACACGCTTTTGAGCATTGGTCAATGCAAACGGAAGATGATGTTCATAGAATTCATTGAAAAATTTGCCTACTTTTTGAAAAGTATGTCCATGGCTAAACGACTTCCGTTGATGCTTCAATTGAAGAACGGATAACTGTGCATAGAACAACTCCTCGAATTTCAAGCGTAGCCGAGCAGATTCCAATGAAAACTGATCGGGTGGAAAATGGATGAACTGCAAAGCTTTCGATAAAGAGATAAGATTCATTTCATCGATTACCATTTCATCCAGACTTTCCTGTATTTGTCCTTCGAGGGTAAGCAAAAGGGTTTTAACCAGTTTTGAGATTCCTTTGCTTCCCAATCCACGGCTTTTTAACTTTTCGGTAGAAGAATAAACCGGATACAGTGCCTTTATATCGTCCCCATTCGAAGGGTCATAAATTTCCACTTCGGGATGAGGGATGCTGTATGTTCCATTAAAATAATTCAATTTACCATAGACGAGATAAGTTAGGTCTGATTTAAAGAGCTGCTTTGCCCATTTGAGCCCCTGAAACCATACCAGCTCCAATCTACCCGTTCCATCGTTGATGTAAACATGCAAGCGTAGGTTTCGACCCGATCCCAGCGTTTCCATCATTTCTACCTTACCGATAACCTGCACGTAATTCATCGATGGATTCAGGGATTTTATCCTGTAAATGATGGTCCTATCTTCATAACGAAAAGGAAAATAATAGAGCAAATCTTCAAAGGTAAAAATTTGAAGTTCTTTTCGTAAGAGGTCTCCACGAACCGGACCCACTCCTTTCAAATATTCTATGGGAGTTTCGATCAATTTCATCTTTTGGGCTATAAGCTAATAAGCAAAATTAAATCTTATCGCTGATTAATAAAAGATTGTAGACATAAGGTGTTTATTTAAAATCGCTTATTGTTTTTTCAAAAGGATACCGATAAAGGAAAGTCATTCTTCTTTGCTGATTAACATTGATATATAAAAATACATCCGTAAAAAGAGATAAAATCATCCAACAAATAATTCATTGATTTTCCCGTAACATTCTTCTTGTAAAGAAGGGCTTTATTCTGGGAAATGTTGGATACGATGAAAAGCAACAAGATGGGCAAAAAATTCAGTAGTTGAGATTTCGGCTCAAAAAAGTTCATAACGAATCGCCATTATAAAAGTTCAGGGAATACCCAATAAATTTGCAATATGTCTCAGCTTTCATCGCATTCGCAGAAAAGGTATGTAGTTTCGGGGATCATCATCGCCGTGGCCGCTATTTTTATTTTGAAATTATTTTACATGCAGGTAATCAGCGACAAGTACAAAATTCTGTCGGAGAGCAATGTACGCCGCATAGTAACCATTTATCCGGCAAGGGGTTTGATTTATGATAGGAATGGCAGAAAGATCGTTTCGAATGAAGAGGCTTATGATGTGATGGTGGTTCCAAGACAAGTCAGAAATATCGACACGGCCGAGCTATGCCAATTACTCGAGATAGATATGCAAAGTTTTACCAATCGATTAAACAAAGCCAGACAATATAGCCCGTATAGAGCTTCGCCCTTTGTGGAACAGATTTCGAAAACTACCTATGGCTATTTACAGGAAAAGCTCTACCGTTTCCCGGGGTTTTTCGTACAACCTCGTACGCTTCGTACTTACCCTTATCCTATTGCTGCTCACACCCTTGGATACGTTGGTGAGGTAAATCAAAAGGAAATAGAGAGTGATCCTTATTACAGGATGGGGGACTATATTGGGAAGAGTGGGATAGAGAAATCTTATGAAAAAGAGCTCAGGGGAGTGAAGGGGGAAAAGATTGTATTGGTGGATGTATTCAATCGTGAAAAAGGTTCATTCGAGAATGGATTATACGACAAACCGCAGATGGCGGGTCAGGACCTTATCACAAGCCTCGACCTCGATTTGCAGTTGTTAGGGGAAAAGCTCATGATGAATAAGAGAGGAAGCATAGTTGCCATAGAACCTTCGACCGGTGAAATTTTGGCCATTGTTTCCTCACCTTCATATGATCCTAATCTCTTGGTAGGAAGGGTAAGAGGAGAAAACTTCAAACGATTGAGTCAGGATCCTTTGAATCCGCTATTCAACCGATCTATTCAAGCGACTTATTCACCCGGTAGCACCTTTAAACTTGTAAATGCGTTGGTAGGACTTCAAACTGGCGCCATTACTCCAGAAAGCCGATTCTATTGCAATGGGAAAGCCAGTCTACCCATTGCCTGTTCGCATAGTCATTACTCTCCTCTCGAATTGATAGGGGCTATAGAACAATCGTGTAATCCTTATTTTTGGGGTGTTTTCAAAACTACCATAGAAAAAACGGGAGGGGGTGATATTCATAAAGGGTATAATATATGGCGGCAAAACGTGATGAGTCTTGGGTTTGGTAATTATTTCGACACCGATATTCCCAATCAGGTTAAGGGAAATATTCCAAGTTCTCAGTATTATGATCGTTATTTTGGAGAAAAAGGCTGGAAAGCTTTGACTATACGTTCGCTCGCCATTGGTCAGGGAGAGATTCTTATAACTCCGCTGCAACTGGCAAATCAGGCGGTGGTAATCGCCAACAAAGGTTATTATTATCCTCCTCATGTAGTAAAATCTGTTCAGGGTAAACCCACGCGCTGGAATAAGAAACAAAGCAGTATCGATTCACAACATTTCGAGACCATTACTAAAGGAATGTATAGAGTATTTCAAGGAGTATCGGGCACGGGGCGCTGGTATAAGCTGGAGAACATCGATATTTGTGGTAAAACGGGTACTGTTCAGAATCCCCATGGGAAAGATCATAGCCTTTGTATTGCTTTTGCTCCAGCCGAAAATCCTAAGATTGCCATTTCCGTGGTGATCGAAAATGCTGGTTTTGGTGCAACCTGGGCAGTACCTATTGCCTCTCTGATGATAGAGAAATATCTCACCGGAAAGATTAGTCGTACCGAATTAGAAGAAAGAATGAGCCAAGCCAATTTATTATGAACACTACTCGATACAAATATCATAATCCTTTTGCTGGGATCGACAGAACACTCTTGTGGCTCTATTTCACCCTGGTCATCTTTGGATGGTTGAATATTTATGCAGCTGTTTACGACGAGATTCACAAAAACATATTTGATTTGCAGACCAACTATGGCAGGCAAATGATTTGGATAGCCACTTCTTTCGTTATTGCCATGGCTATTTTGCTAACCGATGTAAAGTTATTCAATTCATTCGCGTTTTTTATTTATGGATTGGTAATCGTATCGCTTATTCTCGTCTTATTCGTTGGCAAAGAGATTTCAGGATCGAAGTCGTGGTTGCAGATAGGCCCCATTTCCATTCAGCCGGGTGAATTTGCCAAATTTGCTACCAATCTGGCCTTAGCCTCCTATCTTGGGAACATAAAACGGAATTTCAGCAAGGCAGGGGTTAAAATTGCAGCCTTCTCGATTATTCTCATCCCGGCTCTCATTATATTAGCACAGAACGAAACCGGATCGGCACTCGTGTTTTTGAGTTTCATTCTCGTATTATACCGGGAAGGACTTTCGGCGAAGGTTCTCATTGCGGGAGCCATTATAATTGCTCTGTTCGTACTGGCACTCGTTCTCGATAAATACATCCTCATTGGCCTATGTGCTCTCATTCTGCTGGTTTATTATCTGACTCGAAGAAACAGGAAAAAGCTTCACTGGATCTTGATAGGAATATTTATAGCTACTTCTTCCATAACCTTTAGCGTGGATTATGTATTCCATAATGTTTTACAGCCTCACCAGCGAAGCCGGATAAATGTGTTGTTAGGAAAGGAAACCGATATAAAAGGCGCTGGATATAATGTCTATCAAAGCATGATTGCCATTGGTAGTGGAGGTTTCTGGGGAAAAGGGTATTTAAAGGGCACACAAACCAAATACAATTACGTTCCCAAACAAAGCACCGACTTTATATTTTGTACCATCGGAGAAGAATGGGGCTTTGTGGGAAGTCTGATTCTCATTGGGCTTTATGTGGGGTTAATGCTCAGGATATTACAATTAGCCGAACGGCAACGATCGGCGTTTTCGAGAATATACGGATATGGTGTGGCTTCAATCATTTTCGCTCATTTCGCTATTAACATTGGAATGACTATTGGCCTACTCCCAGTAATCGGGATTCCCTTGCCCTTCGTTAGCTATGGGGGTTCTTCTTTACTGGCGTTTACCATTTTATTGTTTATTTTTATCAAGCTCGATGCTCATAGACACGATATCATCTGAGGAAACCAAACAACCCGCATTGGTTATGATTCATTCCCCTTCTGAAATCAGGAAGAGCAAATTATTATAAACTATTCTCCAGTCGTTCCATTTCGATCTTCGATTCATAGATCGTCGAAAGCAACCGGCATGAAGGATTCGCGTCATATTCGAATAAACATAAGGGCAGCCTCAACATTCTTCTCCTACCAATAATATTTCGCTATTTCAGAGAAAAAATATAGGTTTGCCATAAATCTCTCCATTCGATGCCAGAAGAAAGCTGTCGGATTTGTGGCAATCAAATATTAGAAACTAAAGAATTCCATTCGGTAAGAGGCTATTATTGTAAGCAGGATAACCAGCTAAAAAAAACCTGTAAACAATTTCATTACATCTGCTTTGGCTCCACCAATCAGCTCATAAATGAAATGATATTCACTCTCTGCATGGATACAGGCTTAAGCGATCCGGACGAGATTGACCTGCAGGCATTCGATCATCTTGGAATTCCCGTTCACGGGCCACAACATCATTTTTTGATTTCTATGGCTCTCACTGTTGCATACCTTAATTCTATCCATCATAACTATAAAAAAGAAGAGCATCTAAAGGAAAAAAGAGAACGCTCAGAGAGGATTCCCGGAGGTTTTTGCTGGACTTATGATACCTGTGGGGCAGCCATAATCGTGGGTATGTTTATTAGCGTGATTATACGAGCACAATGGTTTTCGGAAAAGGAATGGCAACTTTCGAACATGGCCATAACCCGAACGCTCAAAAGCATTGCAAAGGTACGAAGGCCTCGCTGCTGCAAAAGGGTTACGTTTATCTCATCGAGAAATGCACAAAATTTCCTCGAAAAACTGTTACAGGGGAAACTCTCCGTTCATGTGTATATAGTATGCCATCCACATGATCTGAACAAAGAATGTTTTCAAAATCGCTGCATGTTTCATTTTTGAATTATGAAAATTAAGTCATCCTACAATGATCATTGTTTGTCAATAAAATTATATGCTTCCTCCAAGATCCATCTTCTTATTTTGACCTTTTCGATAGAATCGTACTTTTATAAAAATGAACAGAATTTTTACAATAGGTGAAACAGTAATGGATATCATCTTTCGGGACCAACACTTGGAAACCGCCATGGTGGGAGGTGCCATGCTGAATACTGCAGTAAGTCTCGGTCGCTTGCACATGCCAGCATTTCTCATCAGTGAATGGGGAAACGATGGAGTGGGAGAAATTACACAAAATTTCTTGACGAACAACGCTGTCAATACATCGTTTTGCAAATCTTATCATGGAAATACTTCACTTTCGGTTGCTTTAATAGATACCAAAGGCAATGCCTCTTATACTTTTTACAAGAATTATCCCGAAAAACGATTCCAGATTGATACTCCAGACTTCGAACCCGGCGATTTTGTGCTGTTTGGTTCATTCTTCTCGATCGATCCGGGGATTAGAACTCAAATGACAAATATTCTGAAACAAGCCAGAAACAGTGGTGCTTTATTGATTTATGATCCCAATTTCCGTAAGAACCATCTCGCCTCGCTCGAACAATTATTACCTTTTATTGAGGAAAATATACGATACAGCCATATCATCAGAGGCAGCCATGAAGATTTTCACTACATCTACCGAGTGGATTCTTGCCAGAAACTTTTCGAAAAAGTCCATTCGCTAGGATGTGAAGTTCTTATTATAACGCATGGCAGTGATGAGATTCTCTTATTCAAAGAATGCACAAAAACTCGTGTTGCAGCCGCTGCCGTCGAAGCTGTGAGTACTATTGGCGCTGGCGATTCATTCAATGCGGGCTTGATGTATGAATTGTATCGCCGTCAAATATCTCCGAATAATTTAAACATGATCCCATCGTGTGAATGGGCCGAGATCGTGTCGGTTGCTTCATCTTTTGCCGCTAACACTTGTAGCCATTACGAAAATTACATTTCTCAAGAATTTGCACAACACATCTTATCCTCTCAAGCAATATGAAAATTTCGATTCCAGAATTAAAACCCCTATTAAAGGAAATAGCGGAGGTAGCATATAACGTATGGGCACATGGTTGGGCCGAACGCAATGCGGGTAACATTTCCATGAATGTCACTCCACATATTCGAACCATGGATTATATCAGCGATAAAAAACAAGAACAACATCGACTCCCTTTCTTGTTCCCTAATTTATCGGAACAGATATTATTGATGAGTGCCACAGGCAGCCGCATGAGAGAACTGGCTGAGTTTCCGCACAAATACATGATGCTTTTGCGTATTTCGTCCGATGGCGACAGCTACTCCATCATTCCCTTGGCAAATCACTCCTTTCATTTGCAACCTTCTTCCGAGTTACTTGCCCATCTGGCCATTCATCAACAATTAATAGAAGAAGATTCACTAAATAATACACTATTACATACTCATATCACCGAGGTCATTGCTTTGAATCATTTTCCCAATCTCAACGAAAAAAATGCCCTAAATAAAGTTCTTTTATCCATGCATCCCGAAACTATTCTTTTCTTACCCGAAGGAGCCGGATTCGTGCCTTTTTTGCCTCCTGGAAGCCAGGAACTTGCACGTAAAACTTTAGACGAAATCAAACATCATTCTGTAGTAATCTGGGAAAAACACGGCGTGCTTTCTTATGGAACGAGTCCGGCAAATGCCTGCGACCAATTAGAACTAATTGCCAAAGCAGCCAGAATTTACCTGATGTGCCGTCAAGCTAGTGTTTCTCCTTCGGGATTATCCATTCAACAGCTCAGGCAATTAAAAGAAAAAAATGACCTACCTCCTCACTTGCCTTTCACTTCTTAATAATCCTTACACACGAATGCTGATTTCCCGGAAAATCTGAGCTGCAAACGTAAAATATGATAAATCCCTATTTTTGAACATGAAATAAAATTCGAATAAAAGTGAAAAAGATTCTATTTTTTGCATTCTTAATCAGCACATTGAGCATTTATGCAGACGATGCTGTACGTCAAGCATTGCGCAGAAGTGGGAATTCGACAAAATATCCCAACGATAATGTACTCGTGGTTTTCGATAGTACAAAGGTAGAGGTTGCCCCGACAGGATTAGCCAAGATAAACATCCATCAATTGTTCAAGGTGCTAAATACCAAAGGAGCTCTCGAAAAAAGAGTTATCAAAATGGGATACGACCCTCTTACGTCTTATGTAAAGATTTTATCCGTTTCCATCTATAAAAAAAATGGAGACATCATCAATTTAGATACTTCCCGGGTAAAGGATTATCCTGCCCCAGCAAGGTCGATTTATTGGGGAGCTCGTGAAAAAATGTTAGAAATCGGATATCTCGAGCCGGGAGATGGGATAGAAGTGAAGCTTTTTCGCAAGGGATTCACTTATGCCTTGCTAAACGATGAGCCTGATGATGAAAGGTATATTCCACCTATGAGAGGACATTTCTATGACATCGTTCCATTTTGGTCGTCAAATCCCATAGTCGAAAAAACCTATATTGCAAGCCTGCCACTTGAAAAAAATCTTCAGTATGAATTTTACAATGGTGAAATCCGTTCATCGGTTATTCGTGAGGGAGAAAAAATGATTTATACTTTCACCAAGACCAATATCCAACCTATGAAAGCCGAACCCAATATGGTAGCTTGGTCGGATGTGGCACCCAAACTCTTGCTTTCGACAAGTCCCGACTGGAAAGCCAAATCTTTATGGTTTTATCATGTAAATGAAGATTATGGCAGTTTTGAAACCACTCCAGAGATCTCGGCCAAAACCAGGGAAATACTTCGCTCTGCACGTAATGAACTCGATTCTATCAGTTTGCTCACCCATTGGGCGGCTGATGAAATAAGATATTCAGGCCTTTCGATGGGAGAAGGCGAAGGGTATACCCTGCATAAAGGGGCAATGACTTTTGCCGATCGCTGCGGAGTTTGTAAAGACAAGGCAGGTATACTCATAACATTATTGCGGGCAGCTGGTTTCGAATCTTATGCGGCCATGACGATGGCAGGTGAACGCATCGAAAGAATTCCTGCCGATCAGTTCAATCATTCCATAACCATAGTAAAGCGCCGCAACGGCGATTATATGCTGCTTGATCCTACATGGGTTCCTTTTATACGTGAACTATGGTCGAGCCTTGAGCAACAACAGGGTTATCTCATGGGTGTTCCCGAAGGCGCCGATTTGAAATACACTCCCATTTCTGATCCCGAAAATCATCCTGTGAAAATCAAAGGAAGCTCTAAAATTCTCAATGATGGGACTTTGGAAGGCTGGTTAGAGATTACAGGCGAAGGACAATCGGAAGCAGCCATCAGAAGTGTTTTTACAGGGGTTGCACGATGCGAATGGGAAAAGAACCTCGAAAATGAACTGCTGCGAATGCATCCCAGAGCTAAAATCATCGAAAAATCCTATTCCAATCCCGATCTTTATCTGGAACAACCCATTATTATTCACATGATGTATAGCATTCCCAACTACGCCCTCATTGGAGATTCCAACATCCTCTTCCAGCCATTATTGGCTTCCGGAATTTTCCAACGAGCTCAACCTCAACTTGGTATGAATCTGGATATTGATGAACGTATCTACCCTTTCCGCGACCGCTGTTCGCGCAAGGTAGAAGTGGAAGAAACCATTGAGATCCCGGAAGGATTTGCACTCCTTAAACCCGATTATCAGATAAATATCATTGGTGATGCATCCAGTATAAAGGCTTCCATGCAAACCGAAGGCAAACGCATTTCTATCTCTCAAGTTGCTCTTTACAACAAAAGAATCTACCAAGCCGAAGAATGGAGCAATTTTAAGGAAGTTGTAAAGGCCCAAAGAAAATTCAAAGATTCACCCCTGATTTTGAAAAAACTGTAAAAATCACTCGATAAAAGAACGCCCGTGAGAAGGTGATTGGAGGTTGGAAAACAGATTACCCTTTCGTCCTCCAGTCTCTTTTCAACCACCAACCTTATATCCACTATTTATAATAATGCCATTTCTCTGCCTTTTGCAAGAGCCGATAAGTTCATTTTTACGATTTCTTCTCCTTTTCTTCCGAAGAAGTTCCGAATAGCTTTTTCGATTTCTTCGTAAGGAATATCCAAGCATCGTGTTGCAGCTCCCAGAATCACCATATTGGCTGCTTTTTCTGAGCCCAGTTCACGAGCTACCTCGTCGGCATTCATCATGATGTGATGAGGCCTTTTCTTGATTTCAGCCAGAACATCCTCGATGGGAGGATAATTGGGAATATTCAGGAAAGGCTCAGTATTGGTGATGATCCAGCCATCTGGTTTTAACCAGGGAATATAACGGAGGGCTTCCATCGGTTCGAGTGAAATGATCATGTCGGCAGCTCCAGTAGGGATCAAGTCAGAGGCAATGGGAGAAGACGAAATACGCAGATGTGACTGTACTTCTCCCCCGCGCTGGCTCATTCCATGAACTTCCGATTGTTTGATGTAGAGGTTGTTATTAACAGCGGCAGTGGCAATAATGGCTGCGATGGAAAGAATACCTTGTCCGCCCACACCAGCTATGATGATATCGTTTTTCATATTGAATTCTGTTTAAGTTTTGAGTAATGTTTAAAATCGTCTATTCGGTTTTCTTGTTTTTGAATTTTTCGCGCATGCGACGATTGAGTGTTTGTATGCATTCACGTGTAGGAATGATGACCGAAACGCCTTGGTAGGACAATTCTTCCTTAATGGCTCGAACATTCTCGGTATGTTGTTTGCGTAAGGGTTTCAGGATGCGGATATGGTTTTCTTCCACTCCAAGTCCCAAACAGATTTGCTTAAGACGGCCGGTTGCAGCCGAGGGTTGTCCTCCCGTCATCCCCGTAGTAGAATTGTCGAGAATCATCACCGTAATGGGTGAATTGGCGATTACTGCATCCAGTAAGCCCGTCATTCCGGAATGTGTAAAAGTAGAATCTCCAATGACCGCTACTGCGGGTAAAAGACCAGCATCGGCTGCACCTCTAGCCATTGGGATGGAAGCTCCCATATCTACGCATGAATTAATGGCTTCAAGCGGGGGCAATGCCGCAAGCGTATAACAGCCAATATCGGAAAATACTCTCCCTTTGCCATATTCAGCCATGGCTTCATTTAGGGCGAAGTAAGAATCGGTATGTGGGCATCCTTCACAAAGCGAAGGAGGACGACCAACAATAAGCGAGGGAACATCATCCCCCTTGATCATGGGTTTGCCCAATGCCACAGCCACTAAGTTTGGGTTCAATTCTCCACTGCGGGGTAAACTTCCGTCCAAACGACCCTTTATCTTTATACCATGATCTAAAATCCCTTTCAGAGTCTCTTCCACAACGGGCATGCCTTCTTCGATTACTAAAATTTCCTTGCATTCCGAAACTATTTTTTGCAACATTTTTCGTGGTAAAGGATATTGAGTGATTTTCAAGACGGGATGTGGGACTGTTCTATCGGGGAAATTCTCCATCAGATAATTGTATGCCAAACCCGTAGTAATAATTCCCAATGATTTATCCGAGCCATCTATATAAACATTATTTCCAGAATTTTCCGATTCTTCTTCCAGGGCATCCTGAATGCTTAATAGAACTTGATAACGTTTGCGGGCGATGGCAGGCAAGAGTATAAATTGTTTCAGATTTTCGGGCAAGCTAATGGGATTTTGAGTTCTTACCGCTTTTCGTTCAATTCCCGAACGGCTATGCGCCAGTCGAGTTGTGATGCGAAACAGTACGGGTACATGAAACTTCTCCGACAAATCGAAACCATAATGTATCATGTCATAGGCTTCCTGTTGGTTGGAAGGTTCTAAAATCGGAAGCATAGCAAAATTTCCGTAAAAACGAGAATCCTGTTCATTTTGTGAACTATGCATGGAGGGGTCGTCAGCCGAAACCACAATCATGCCTCCATTCACTCCCGTAATTGCTGAATTGATAAAGGGGTCTGCGGCTACGTTCAAACCTACATGCTTCATACAAGCCATACTACGTTTCCCTGAATACGACATGCCCAAAGCCGATTCCACTGCAGTTTTTTCGTTGACTGTCCAGCTTGCTATAATTCTTCCTTCTTTGGCTTCCTTCGATGCCATCACATATTCGTTGATCTCAGTGGAAGGCGTTCCTGGATAAGCATAAATTGCCGATAATCCAGCGTCGATGGCTGCCTGTCCTATGGCTTCATCTCCTAATAATACAAGTTTTTGCATATCTTAAAATGATTGAAAAATTATCATTTCCCTCGGCCTACAAATCTAAGGATTTTTAATTTGCTGGAAAGAAAATCAAGAGAAACTACCTACCCAATCAATGAAAGATGAATGTCAGACCCTACTCATTGAATCTTGTCTCCTGACTTCGACAATGCGTCACCCTAAAAATTTTTCCAAAATTTTTCATCGAAAAGAGGTGCAATTGATTTGTGTTTTTTAGTTATCAACATTATCATGGTCATTGTTTCACCACTCTTGGGTAGTTTAATTTTCAGATTAGTAATTGTTTTGGCTATGTTCAAAACTTTATCCACACTCAAATTAATGCCGTTTATCCTTAATCTCCTTTCAAGTTCTTTGTATACTTTATAGGCTACAAAACAGATACAGATATGAGCTTCGATTCTTCGTGCGGCAAAGTGGAACATTGGACGTATTTAAAGCGTTCCTTTCGTAACCCGAAAAGCATTTTCTACTACCCATAATCCGCTATATTGTTTGTATACATCTTGACACGAAAGTGTAGTATTGGTTAAATATCCCTTCCACCCGTCCCATTTTTTATCCTCCTCTATTGATTGCCGATTTATCGTAACTGTTATATTATCCGATATCTCTAAAAATTTATTATAGCCGCGACTATTGATGTTCTCTTTTGTTAATTTTCCACTTTTATAGGCTTTTTCAAGACGTTTTATACCTTTATCCCTG
>Ga0208197_1002137_pt1 | contig 18057 bp, 18 predicted proteins | sample AD_JPNNA4_MetaG_FD_184444 | JGI IMG/M metagenome (GOLD analysis project Ga0208197, IMG submission 184444) | Active sludge microbial communities of municipal wastewater-treating anaerobic digesters from Japan - AD_JPNNA4_MetaG (SPAdes) (version 2) | ecosystem: Engineered > Bioreactor > Anaerobic...
GGATGCTGACGTTATGTTTTTATGTCTATTACACGGAAAAACCGGCCATAAAAAGATATCTGCTGATTGTTTTTTCTTTTGTCCTGGCCCTGCTGAGCAAACCGATGGTGATCACCCTGCCGGTGATCATGATTTTACTGGATTACTGGCCGTTGCGTCGTTTTGAATCCCGAAAGGGCAATCTGTTTTTGTGGCAGGTGAAGGAAAAACTTCCTTTTTTTATTTTGTCGGCAGTTCTTGTTATTGTCACTCTTTATACTCCCGGTGGACAGGATGCATTCACCAAAATCATTCCGCTGGATTCAAGATTGGCCAATGCACCCGTTGCTTTTATGACTTATCTTGCTAAAACTTTCTGGCCACACAACATGGCGATTTTCTATCCCTTTGCAGAGCAAATTCCGGTTTGGAAGATTGCAGGAACATTTTTGCTGATCGTTATGATCAGTGCAACGGTTATCGTGATGGCAAAACGTCTGCCTTTTTTATTGACAGGATGGCTGTGGTTTCTGATAACCATCATCCCGGTTATCGGAATCGTTCAAATCGGAGATTTCGCGATGGCCGACCGCTATCATTATCTGCCCTCTATCGGGATTGCCGTCATGCTGGCCTGGGGAATACCGCATTTAGTCAAAAGCGAACCGATAAGGAACTGGTTTCTGTTGCCGGCGGGCATAGGTGCTCTTCTCTTTTTGGCTTTTTGGGCATGGCAGCAGTGCGGTCACTGGAAAAATAGCATTGAGCTCTGGCAGCACGCTCTTCATGTAACTGATAATAATTACATGGCGCACAATAATCTCGCCTCCGCTTTACTGGAAAAAGGAGAAACCCGACAGGCAATGGACCACTATCAGAAAGCAATTGAGATCAATCATTACCCCGCTGCATATTATAACACGGGAGTGATTTACTATCGTCTTGGGCAGTACCATCAGGCAATCGAACAATTCAAGCAAGCCATACACGAACAGCCTGACTATGCCGCAGCCCACTTTAATCTGGGATTTGTCTATCATCTGCTCGGTCAGCATGATCTTGCTCTGGAAGAATACAATGCAACGATCCGGTTTATGCCCAATCACGCCAACGCTTACAACAGTAGGGCTTTTCTTTATTTAAATCAGGATAACAGCATCGCCGGATGCAGCAATGCCCTGAAAGCCTGCCAGTTAGGAAATTGTACAACTTTAATGTGGGCCAAAGAGAAAAGGCTTTGCGTCAATTCACCATGATTCTGATAGATAATAATTGACTATATTTACAAAATTTTATTACTGATAAGTTAAATGAATAAAAAAGTTTTACTCATTATTGCATTTTTAATTATTGCTTCATGCTTCGTATTTGGCCGAATAGCGGGTAATGACTTTATCAATTTAGATGATCAAGGATATATAACCAAGAATCATGATGTTCAATCCGGATTTAATTTTCAAACCATTAAATGGGCATTATCAGCAGTTGTTATAAGCAACTGGCATCCTTTGACTCTGCTTTCGCACATATTGGATTGGAGTCTCTTCGGAGCAAACGCTGCCGGCCATCATCTTGTCAGTCTTTTTTTGCATATCGGTAGTATTATCTTTTTATTTTTATTTCTAAACAAGACAACACATAATCTTTGGGCTGCTGCTTTCGCGGCAACGTTTTTCGCTCTACATCCGCTGCGCGTAGAATCAGTAGCATGGGCTTCAGAACGAAAAGACGTTTTGAGCATGTTTTTCGGCATGGCTTCTATTTATGTTTACGCCTTTTATACTGAAAATCACAAACTATCCAAATATTTTCTATGTTTGATGTTATTTAGCCTTAGTCTGATGTCTAAATCGATGTTCGTAACATTACCATTTGTTTTATTGCTTTTGGATTACTGGCCTCTTGAACGATGGCAGAACGCTAAGGATGCTCCTGCCGAAAGCATATTTAAAATCGCGGGAAGACTCCTTTGTGAAAAGATTCCTTTTTTCTTCCTAACGATTGCAGTCAGCATTATTACATTCTGGGCGCAAAACAAAGAATTGTCCGTTGCTTCTGAATCAATTCTACCGTTCCCCACACGAGCAGCCAACGCAATTGTTTCTTTCTCTTCTTATCTGGTAAAAACCATCTATCCAATAAATTTGTCTATATATTATCCCTATGATTTTTATCTTCCTTTATGGAAAGTTTTAATTTCTGCTACTATCCTAATATTAATTACAGCCACTGTTTTCTATTTCATTAGAAAACTTCCTTTTTTATTTGTCGGATGGTCATGGTATTTGGGAACACTGATCCCTGTAATTGGTCTGGTTCAGGTAGGAACCCAATCAATGGCCGACCGCTATACTTATCTGCCATCAATCGGCATTGCCGTTATGCTAGCCTGGGGCTTTTCTTGTTTGATTGAGAATTACGGTATCTTAAAAAAAATCATGCTCCCCATGACCCTTGCCTTACTTATAATAATATCAGTCTTAACATGGAATCAGTGCGGCTACTGGAAAAACAGTTACTCTTTATTTAAACACGCTGTGAAGATAACTAAAGATAATTACATTGCGCATGAACGTCTGGCCGCCTATTTGGTTGAAAAAGGAAATTTCAATGCGGCTATCTATCACTATAACAAGGCGATAAGTATAAAAACGCAGCCGATCCTCTCTTATGCAGGCAACTATATTGACAGAGGAAATACTTATGCCAAGTTAGCTATGTATCAATTAGCCATTGAAGATTTCAATAAAGCTATCAAAATCAAACCAGATTCAGCCGATAGTTATTATGCAAGAGGAACAACTTACGGTAGATTTATGGGCCAGTATAAAATGGCTATTGACGATTTAAATAAAGCAATTAGCTTGAAACCTGATTATGTTGATGCTTATATCAACAGAGGACTCGTATGGGATAAACTCGGCTTATACCAAAAGGCCATTGATGATTTTAATGAAGCTATCAAAATCAAGCCAGATTACGCCAATGCCTGGAATAACCGAGCTTATGTTTATTTAAATCAGAAAAATTTTCGGTTAGGTTGTCTTGATGCCATAAAGGCATGTGACCTGGGAAATTGTAAAGTTTTAGAATTAGCTAAGCGCAAGGGGAGTTGTTCCTAATAATGAATAACTGCAACAAGAAAAATTTAATTTTCCCCGCCTTCCTACTATTAATTTCAAAATCAAATATGATGACACAGTAACGTAAAACCGGCTTATGGCAGTATCTTCCCCTTAGGCAAAAGAAAGTGTGACGATGCCAAACAAAAGCAGCACCTATATTTGGTAAGAAATTATTTATAATATTTTCTGACAACCGCCGTAATCACACCGGCAATGCGTAAATCAGCCCGCGGGGTGATGGCAGCATATTGGGGATTGGCCGCTTCGAGTGTCACCGTCCTCCCGTCTCGCCGAAAATATTTCATGGTCCAGTTACCGTCCACTTCAGCCAGAACGATATCGCCGTTTTTCGGCTCGCGGTTGCTTTCCACAATAACCATGTCCTTCTCTCTGATTCCTGCGTCACTCATGGAATCGCCTTTGACAGAAAGTAAAAATGAGTTTTGAGGATTTCTGACCAGATATTCATCAAAGGATACAATACCTCTTAATTCTTCTTCAGCAGATGTCGGCAATCCAGCGCAGACTTCACCGGCCAGTTTCAACGCACGCGGATTGCGCGTCAGAGATAAAAACCCTTTGGTATCTTTTTGCAGGATTCCTGCATCCAGTAATTTTGTCACCCAGAAATGAACGACGCTTTTGGAACGCACTCCAATGATTTCAGCGATTTCGGAATAGGTGGGCATTCTGCCGTTATCTAGGAAAAAAACGGTGATTTTTTTCTCCACATCCTGTAAAGTTCGCTTGACTTTCATGGCATTCATGATATAGAACGATCGTTCTATTGTCAAGCTTTTATTTTATAGGGAATATTGTGAACAAGAAATTAATCACATTTCTGGCCACGGGATTCGGCTCCGGATTGTCACCCATAGCTCCCGGCACGGCGGGAACGCTGGTCGGTGTTTTGATTTGCCTGCCCTTTATTCCGCTGCCTTGGATTGCTCGGCTGTTTTTTGTTCTTGTCCTGCTGGCGCTTTCTATTTATGTTTCAGAACAGGCGGAAAAAATTTATCAAAAAAAAGACGATCAGCGCATCGTTATTGATGAAATCATCGGCCTGCAAATCACCATGCTGCCGGTGGCGATAAATGTTCTGAGTCTTTGTGCCGGTTTTGCCCTGTTTAGAATTTTTGATATTTGGAAACCCTTCCCTGTCCGAAACCTGCAGGGATTCCCCGGCGGTTGGGGTGTTGTGGTCGATGATGTCGCCGCTGGAATTTACGCGGGCGCAATCATGTGGCTGTTAAAATTTGGGGGAATATTAACATGAAGCTCGGTATTCTTACCATCGGCAACGAATTAATGAATGGCCGCATCGCGGACACAAACGCCTCCTTTATCGCGCGCGAAGCCAACCAACAGGGCTGGAGCGTGGAAGCCATCATGTCGGTGGGTGACGATTTCGCCGCCATCAAAGATCGGCTCAATTATCTTCTTTCCATGACCGATGCCGTTATCTGTTCCGGTGGTCTAGGACCGACTGCCGATGACATCACCACCGAGGCCATCGCCAAAGCTTTCAATCTTCCTTTATACACGGATGAAAATGTTCTGAATTATATCAAGGAAATCTTCACCCAATTCAATTTTCGCTGGGTGGAAAATAACGCCAAACAGGCCATATTCCCAAAGGGAGCCGAAGTTATACCAAACGCCAGAGGCACGGCGCCGGGCTTCTGTTTGCCCGTTAACGGAAAACTGATTTTTGTTATTCCCGGCGTGCCCGCCGAAGCGAAACTTATGGTAACCAGCGGCGTGTTTCCCGCGCTGCGCAAGCATTTTCCGCAGGATGAATGCTGCATTCTCAAACAAACCATCCGGACATTCGGGTTGGGCGAAGCCGCCGTGGATGACAAAGTAAAGGATATTGATTTCCAATCGCTGGGCGTGAGCATCGGCTTTTATCCGGTATTTCCTGAAAACCATATTGTCCTGATCGCACAAAGCAAAAATCAGGAGGAGGCGCGAAAAAATCTGCAAAAAGCACAGGACGAAGTTTCATCACGGCTGCGGGATTACATCTTCGCTTACGGCGAGCAGACGCTCGAAGAAGTGATTGCCGGACGTTTGACCGAAAAGAAATTGACCATCGCTGTGGCAGAGAGCTGCACGGGCGGAATGATTACCAGCCGTCTCACAGATGTCTCCGGCAGTTCCGATTATCTGGAACGCGGTCTGGTGACTTACAGCAATGCCGCCAAAATCGGCATGCTGGGCGTTCCCGCCGAGATCATCGAAAAGCACGGCGCGGTCAGCGAAGAAACGGCGCGGCTGATGGCCGAAGGTGTGCGTAAACTCGCCGGAACCGATCTGGGACTTTCTTCCACCGGTATTGCCGGCCCGACCGGAGGAAGCAAGGAAAAACCTGTGGGCACGGTTTATATCGCGCTAGCGGATTCCAAGAAAACGATTTGCCGCCATTATGCTTTCCGCTGGGACCGCAAAAGGAATAAGGACATCTTTGCAGAAACGGCGCTATTTCTGCTGAAAAACTTTTTATAAGGGAAGCTTTAGCACATGGCCGATTCTGAAAAAAATATACGTGCTTTTCTGGCCATCGAGCCGCCGGAAAATATTCTGCAGGAAATAACCCGCCTACAGGATAAATTAAAGCGGGAAATCAGTGGCAGGCTCAGTTGGACAAGGCCGCAGGGTCAGCATCTAACCTTAAAATTCTTCGGCGATATTTCCAGAGAGGACATCAATCATATCAGTGCCGCCGTGCAAAAGCGGACAGTTGTCGAACAGAAGCTGAATCTCCAAATCGAAAAGCTGGGCGTTTTTCCGGATGCCCGCAGGCCGCGGGTGCTGTGGTGCGCAGTCGCAGGCGATGTGGAAAGACTGATCAATCTCCAGAAGAAACTCGATGGCGATTTCACGGCAATCGGATTTCCCGTGGAAGACCGCTCTTTTAAGGCGCATCTGACACTGGCACGAATAAAAGATTCGCGCGACATAACTGGAATGAGTGAAGCGCTTAAAAAATACGATACATTTAAAGCAGGAGAGTTTGTCGCCGATAAATTGTTTTTGTTTCAGAGCAATCTAACACCACAGGGCGCTGTTTACACAAAACTGGCGGAGTTTGCTTTGAGTATATAAAGGGTATAAGTTTTTTTCATAAATTTGAGTTGTAAATTTTAAATAATTATTCATATAAAAAGAGAATAAGGAGGGCATTGTATTATGGCGGATATGGACAGATCAAAGGCTGTTGATTTGGCGATTTCTCAGATAGAAAAACAGTTCGGCAAGGGCTCGATTATGAAGCTGGGCGGCTCGGAAAAAGTGGATGTTCCGGCCATTTCCACCGGCTCGCTGAGCCTCGATATCGCGCTGGGAACGTTCGGTGTTCCGCGCGGCCGCGTGGTAGAAATTTACGGGCCGGAATCCGGCGGTAAAACGACGCTCGCCCTGCACATCGTCGCCGAGGCACAGAAGAAAAACGGGATTGCCGCCTACATTGACGCCGAACACGCACTCGACGTCGGCTACGCCCAGAAAATCGGCGTCAAGACCGACGACCTGCTGATTTCCCAGCCGGACACGGGCGAACAGGCGCTCGAGATTGCGGAAACACTGGTGCGTAGCGGCGCGCTGGATGTGCTGGTGGTGGACTCGGTCGCTGCGCTGGTTCCCAAAGCGGAACTGGAAGGCGATATGGGCGACGCACAGATGGGCCTGCAGGCGCGTCTGATGTCTCAGGCGCTGCGCAAACTTACCGGCTCGATCAGCAAATCTAAAACCACCGTGATTTTCATCAATCAGTTACGCATGAAAATCGGCGTTTTCTTCGGCAATCCCGAAACGACGACCGGCGGCAACGCGCTGAAATTCTATTCATCTCAACGCCTCGACATCCGCAAGATGACTTCCATCAAAAACGGTCAGGATGTCATCGGCTTCCGCACCAAGGTCAAGGTTGTCAAGAACAAGATGGCCCCGCCCTTCCGGGAAGCGGAATTTGACATCATCTTCGGCGAAGGCATCTCTCGCGAGGGCGACGTGCTGGATCTGGCGGCGGAAAACGGTATCATCGAAAAGAGCGGCGCGTGGTATTCCTACAAGGGCGACCGCATCGGCCAGGGTCGGGACAATTCCAGAATATTCCTAAAGGAAAATCCCGATGTCATGGCGCAGATCGAAAACGAAGTCCGCGTCAAACTGGGGGCGCTTCCCAAGGATCAGGAAGAGGATAAGTGAAAGTTCTCGATTTGGAGGCGGCAAAGCAAAAGGCGTTTCGTCTTTTGTCTTTGCGGCCGCATTCGGAAAAAGAGCTGGAAAAGAAACTGCGGGAAAAAGGTTTTCCCGCAGTTGTCGTTAAAGAAACACTGGAAAAACTCCACGATTTGAAGTATCTCAATGACGAATCTTTTGCGAATCAATGGACTCGCAATCTTGCTGTCAACAAACTCTGGGGAAACAAAAAGATCATCGCGAGCTTGCGAGAAAAAGGCCTGGCGGCAGAATTAATCGACGCATCCATAGAGCAGGCGCGGCAGGAATTACCGGAAGAAGAGGCTATTGAAATTTTAATCAAAAAGAAAGCGGGAAAAAGAAAGTCGGCTGCTTTCGATTTTAAGGAAAAACAGAAAATTTTTCAGGCCCTGATGGGACGCGGTTTCCCGCCGGGCCTGATTTTAAATAAACTGGGAAGGATAAAAAAGGAAGATATTGATGGCGAAGACTGGGAATGAAATCAGGGAAAGTTTTTTAAAATTTTTTGAAAGCAAGGGACACACACGGGTAACGAGCTCGTCGCTGATTCCCAAGGATGACCCCACACTGCTTTTCACCAACGCGGGCATGGTGCAGTTCAAAAATGCTTTTCTGGGACTGGAAAACCGGGGCTACACCCGGGCGGCAACCTGCCAGAAATGCGCTCGTGCCGGCGGCAAACACAACGATCTGGAAAATGTCGGCGTCACCGCCCGTCATCACACCTTTTTCGAAATGCTCGGCAATTTTTCCTTCGGCGATTATTTCAAGGAGGAAGCCATTGCCTGGGCTTGGGAATATCTGATTGACGTCGTCAAACTTCCCAAGGAAAAATTGTGGATCACAATTTATGAAGACGACAACGAAGCGTTTGAAATCTGGAACAAAAAAATGAATGTTCCCGCGGAGCGCATTGTCCGCATGGGAGAAAAAAGCAATTTCTGGATGATGGGTGAAACCGGCCCCTGCGGCCCCTGCTCCGAAATCCTTTACGATCAGGGCGAAGGCACCGGCTGCGGACGCCCCGAATGCGATGTCCATTGCGATTGCGACCGCCATCTGGAAATCTGGAACAATGTTTTTACACAATTCGACCGCGATGAGTCGGGCAAGCTCACCCCGCTGGCCAAACCCAGCATCGACACCGGTATGGGACTGGAACGGCTTACCGCTGTCATTCAGGGCAAGAAGAGCAATTACGATACCGACCTGTTCACACCGATTATCCGCTTTGTAGAAAAAATATCCGGTAAAACGTACGGACAAAACGCGGATAATGATATTTCCATCCGGGTCATTGCCGATCACAGCCGTGCGGTAACCTTTCTTATCGGCGACGGTATTACGCCCAGCAACGAAGGACGCGGTTATGTTTTAAGAAGAATTCTGCGCCGCGCGGCCCGTCACGGCAAAATGCTGGGCATCAACAAGCCCTTTTTAAATGAAAGCGCCCAAGTCGTCATTGACATGATGAAAGGCGTCTATCCAGACCTAGTGGAGAAGGCTTCCTTTATTACAAAAATGATTCTGAATGAAGAGCAGCGTTTCATGGAAACGCTCGACGCCGGTTTGCGCATCCTGAATGAGGAAACAGCGGAATTGAAAAATCAAAACAAATCGGTTCTTCCCGGTGCCTTGGTTTTCAAACTTTACGACACCTATGGTTTCCCCACCGATCTGACGGCGGATATCGTCAAGCGCGATGGCTTCACTTTGGATAACGAAGGCTTTGAAAAAGAAATGGAGCAGCAGCGCGAACGCGCGCGTGGCGCCTGGAAAGGCAGCGGCGAAGAAGCAATAGCCGAATGCTATCTCAAGGTTTCGAGTTCCGGTGTCAGCACGGAATTCTGCGGTTACGAAAAAATTAAAAAAGACAATGCGGAAATAAAGGCAATATTTATTGACGGGAAACCGGTGGAAAAAGCAGGCGAAGGACAACGGGCGGAAATCGTTCTGGACAACACGCCTTTTTATGGAGAATCAGGCGGTCAGATAGGCGATACCGGATTCCTCAAGGGAGCGGGATTTAACTTCACGGTCGAAGACACGAAAAAGCCTGTCGAGAATTTCATCGTGCACAAAGGGGTTGTCAGCAAGGGTGAAATCAAAGTCGGCGCGAAAGCAAAACTGCTTGTGGATGAGGAAAGACGCAAAGCCATTGCCGCCAACCATTCCGGAACGCACATCCTGCAGGCCGCGCTCAAAGCGGTTCTCGGGGATCACATCAAGCAGTCCGGTTCGCAGGTCACCGCGGAAGGCTTGCGGTTCGACTTTACCCATTTTTCAAAAATAAGCGATGAGGAAATGAAGCGGATCGAAGAAATCGCCAACGACATGATTCGCAAAAACGTGGACGTGAAAACGGAAGTCTGCGCGCTGGAAGACGCGCTTAAAACCGGTGCGACGGCTGTTTTTGACGAAAAATACGGCGCGACCGTGCGCATCGTGAAAATGGGTAAAATGAGCATGGAACTCTGCGGCGGCACGCACGTGAAGCGCACCGGTGATATCGGCCTTCTGAAAGTGCTCCATGAGTCGGCGATTGCCGCGGGCGTACGCCGAATTGAAGCGGTCACCGGCAGAGAAGCATTCAAACATTTCCAGAAAGCCGAAGAAGAATTGAAACGCACGGCGGGATTGTTCAAAGCGAGTCAGTTGGAAGTTTATGACCGCGTCGAAAAAATGCAAAAACATGTTAAAGAGCTGGAAAAAGAAATTGAAAACCTTAAAGGGAAACTGGCAGCCAAGGATTCGGGAGATTTGATGAATCAGGCCAGAGAAATCAACGGTGTGAAAGTGCTGGCGACAGAAGTCAGCATCACCGACGTCAAGACCCTGCGCGACTTCGGCGACAAACTGCGCGACAAACTGGGCTCCGGCGTTATCCTTCTGGGCAGCAAGGCCGGCGAGAAAGTCATGCTGCTTTGCATGGTGACCAAAGACCTGGCCGGAAAATATCATGCTGGAAACATCATCAAGGAACTGGCGCCGATAGTAGGCGGCAGCGGCGGCGGCCGTCCCGACATGGCCCAAGCCGGCGGTTCCCAGCCGGAAAATTTGAGCAAAGTATTTACGGCATTGGAAAAGTTGCTGACCCAATAACCGACTCGTGTATTAATATTGTCATATCGGCACAAAGATGATTTTTAGGTTATAAAGGTCAGTATTCATTTTTCTATTCATACTGACTTCCAACATGTGCGAAGATAATTTATGGAAACAATATTTAATATCACCTTCGACGGCAACAAAAAAATATCCGCGCATTTCCGGGATTTTACGGTTCACACCGATCAGCCGGAAAAAGACGGCGGAGAAAATACCGCGCCCTCACCTTTTGAAATCTTTCTGGCATCCATCGGCACCTGCGCCGGATTTTACGTGGCGTCTTTCTGTCAGTCCCGTTCAATTTCCACGGATAACATGAGCATTGCACAAACGGTCTTTCGTAATGACATCACGCACATGGTGGAAAAAATCACTCTCGATATTATCCTACCGCCTGATTTTCCGGAGAAGTACAAGGCTGCTGTCATCAAAGCCGCCGATACCTGCACGGTGAAAAAGCACCTGCAGGCACCGCCGGAAATACAGGTAAACATAAAAATCTAACCAAATTAAAATGATAGGGAGGCGCTTATGAAAAAGTTGATAATGGTCTTTATTTCGGTTTGGTTCATCTTTAGCTTTGTAGTTATGTCAGGCAGCATTTCACTTGCTCAGGAAACGGCGGCACGTGAAGGTTTCATCAGAAGCGCTTACAAAGAAATTCTTACCGCTGCAGATAAAAACCGTGATGGCAAACTCAGCAAGGATGAATGCATGGCAATTTCCAAAGATAAGAAAAAGATTGAAAAAGACTGCAAGTACTGGGATGCCGACGGCAACGGAGTTATCACAGAGGATGAATATGTGAAACAGGCTGTTAAAATTATGCGTTAGTTTTTTGCGTGTAGCATTATGGCTATCAATGACCTGAACCGGCAAGAAACAAAAAAAGGAGATGATAATTGTTCTATAAGGCTGAAAAAAAAGGATTTAAAGAAGTACTGCCCGGGATAAAGCTTAAAACCCTTGTCTACGGGGAAAAAACGCTTTTTGCCGAATTCAGAATGGGTGCCGGTGCTGTATTGCCCAAACACGCGCATATCCACGAACAAACCGGTTACCTGACAGAAGGCAAAATCCGCCTGACCATCGGCAAAGAACCTTTGAAGTGGAAAAGGGAGACAGCTGGTGCATTCCCGGCAACATGGAACACAGCGCCGAAATATTGAAAAGCTCTGTCGCCGTCGAAGTTTTTTCACCTGTGCGCGAAGACTATCTGCCGGAAAATCAATCAACATGAACGCCGCGGCAATAAGCAAGCGTCTGCAAGAAATGGGCGATCGTGAAGACGCGCAATTTCTCCAGAGATTTTTCAAAACCGGTCCCGGACAATACGGCGAAGGAGATATATTTCTGGGAATTCGTGTTCCTATCGTGCGAAAACTGGCCAAAGAATACAAAGACATTCCGTTTAAAGAAGTTTTATTCCTTTTGAAATCTCCTTATCACGAGATCAGACTTTTCGCGCTCATTTCCATGATCAATGCCTTCGAAAAAGGCGATGAAACCATTCAGGGAAAAATCTATAAACTTTATCTGGCTAATACACGTCACATAAATAACTGGGATTTGGTGGATCTTTCCGCGCCCGATATTGTGGGAGCGTATCTTTTCACAAAAAGCAGGAGACCGCTTTATCAACTGGCAAAGTCAAAAAGCCTGTGGGAGCGGCGCATCGCCGTACTCGCCACGTTTTATTTTATCAAGAATAATCAATTCGATGATTGCCTCAAGCTTGCCGAAATTTTATTAAAAGATAAAGAAGACCTGATTCACAAGGCTGTCGGCTGGATGCTGCGCAAAACCGGCAAACGTGATGAAGAAATCGCGGAAGCATTTCTGCAAAAGCATTACCGGACAATGCCCCGCACCATGCTGCGTTATGCGATAGAAAGATTACCTCCATTCAAGAGGCGTATGTATATGAAGAGATACCTGATGAGCAAATTCTTATATCTTGCTTCCTTCATATTTAATTCTTGCACTATTTCCCCTAAGTTGTTATTAAAGTTTAAGTTTCGAAGATAAATACACCAAATTATTCCGAATAAAAGTCGCAGGAAACCAAAAATCTTTTACTGTGAACATACTAAAATTTTTACAAAAGATGTTTGACGAAAAGAAGCTGAACGCACAACAATTCAGCACATTGCGGGACATCCATTCCGGAAAGATTTTTTCAGTCCACCGGGAATTGCGGCTTTTTCTTTACATCGGCATTTTATTGATCATTGCCGGTGCCGGCTTAACCATTAAGCAGTACTTCGCCAACATCGATGATGTAGCCATTATCTCCGCGCTAACTTTGTGTTTTATTGGAGCCTTCTCTTATTGCTTTATCAAAGGATTTTCTTTTTCCACGGAAGAAGTTGTCTCTCCAAATATTGCCTTTGATTATATCCTGTTCTTCGGTTGTGCTTTTTTCTCGATGGATATTGCTTACATTGAAACTCAGTTTCATTTATTGGGGAATTCCTGGAAAAGTTATCTCCTGATATCATCAGCGTTATTTCTTCTGCTGGCTTATCGTTTTGACAACCGGCTCGTTTTATCGATGGCGCTTTCCACACTGGCCGCCTGGTTCGGTTTTACTTTATCCGAGTATCGTTTATCGTTTGAAAAATATTACCGTGAGTATGCCATAATATACGGCATAGTGGTTTTGCTGCTGGGTCATCTTTTCCAACGGCTGGACATCAAAAAACACTTTTTCGATATCTATCTCAATTTTGCCGTACATTTCCTTTGCATTGCACTCATTTCCGGAATCTTCGAATACAAAATATTTTCTCTTTATTTTCCTTCTCTGCTGCTGGGCTGCGCCGCATTGGTTTTTTATTCCATCAAAGTCCGCAAATTTCTTTATATGCTTTATGCTGTTATCTATGGCTATATTGGAATCAGCATTGTGACGGTTGAGACAATTTTAAGAGAAACGTTTTTGATGTTCACTTATTTTATCGTGACGTCTCTTCTGGTCATCGCTTCCATTCTCATCATTTCACGCAAGTTCAGGGAGGATGAATGAATCTCTGCTTATATTCATCCCAACAGGAAGAAAATATTTACATTCGCAAACAGGCCCGGACATGGCAGCATTCCGGTCTGATCACGAACGAGCAGCTCGCCGCGATGTATCCGTTCGCCGGCATAAATCTTCGACAGACCAATATCTTTTTTCGCGTTATCTTTTTTGTTTTTACCTGTCTTTGCGTAAGTGCCGTACTGGGCCTGTTTTTCTGGATTACAAAGATAAGATCCGAAATGGTCGTATCGTTTACATTAATCATAACCGGCGCAATAATCTATGCTCTGGCAGAATACACCGTCAACCGACATCATCTATACAGATACGGTATTGAAGAAGCTCTGGCGGTGTCTTCCGTGGTTCTGTTTTGCATGGGAATATATATGGGAATCGTCAAACTTTTGGATGGGCGGCCGGCTGATTTCGATACGTTATTATGTCTTTTGTATACGTTGACGGCGCTCTGGATATATCTGCGCTTCGGTTTTCTATACGCGGCATTCATGAGTATTGTTGCAATATGCGTTATTCCATTTCAGCAATCCATGACACCGTCAGGGGAAAGATTATGTCTGCTGATTCTCCTTTGCCTGATCTTAGGCTTTATTGTCATTTCAGATAAACCGGCTGATGAAGATTTCAAAAAAGAAAAAAACGCAATCCTCCAGGCTTTCCTGCTGGCCGCGATATACCTGACCGTCAATCTGCAGATCATCACCCTCCCGGTGTCGATGTTACCGGCAGCCGGTATATTTCAAAATTATCCGAAATCCTTTCCGCCTTATATTTACTGGGCATCGTATGTCCTGACGTTTATCCTTCCCGTCGCGGGAATTTACGAGGGCATCAAATACCGCAAGCGCCTCATTCTGAACCTCAGTCTTGTTATGGCCTGTGTCACAATGGCGACAAATAAAATCTATCTGGGCTGGACACGTTACGCCTGGGACCCGGCAATTCTGGGAATAATGCTGGTTATTTTATCCATGAGTATAAACAAATGGCTCAACAGCGGCGAAAATCAATCCAGATACGGCTTTACGGCAAAGGACATTCTGAAACCGGAAAGTCATGGCATCAGCCTGACCGAAGTTGCCGCGGCCTTGACCCCGGCGGCAACCGGCCTTGACGTGCAGCAATCCCCATCAGAAAAAGGAAAGTACTTTGATGGCGGAGCGTCCGGCGGTGGCGGCACATCACGAAACTTTTAACGATCATGCTTAAAAAGAAGGACGACTTATGACATTTGAACGCAACAAAGTAAACAACCGGGTGCTTCAGGATCTGAAAAAACGTTCCACATTCGGTATTTTTTTCTATATCATTTTAGCATTCATTGTTATCTTTGCCGATAATTACCATGACAGACATCCTTTATTTTCCATGTTCTTTCTTCTTTCCATAGCGGGTATTTGTTTGTTTCGACTGATTCACCTGGTCATTTCCAAAAAAAAGGGAGAGCGATATGAATTGTCTTCTCAAAACATTTTTTTCTTCAGTGTAATTGCCACCGCTCTAATTTGGGGCATTTCTTTCGCTTTGATTATGCTTCAAAAGGACGAATACGCCATGCAAATGCGTACCGTAGCATTAATCTGCGGTCTTTGCGCCGGCGGCGTGGTTGCTTTCATTCCGCACAAATGGCTTTCGTTTTGTTTTAATATGGCCATGCTGATGCCGGCCACAGTGACTTTGTTTGTCAATCATTTGAATATAAATCTGGCAACCATGATTCTTTTGTTTTCCGCATATCTGATTATTATTACCTACCGGGGAAATCTGGAATACTGGAACGCCCTGGAAAATGAACATCTGCTGGAATTAAAATCCCGTGAATTGGCCCACCTCAGCAACACGGATGTCCTGACCGGTCTTTATAACCGGCGTTATTTTGATCAGGCACTGGATCTGGAATGGAAACGTTCCGGCCGCAATAAGACAATCCTGTCTGTGATTCTCTTCGACATCGACCATTTTAAAAATGTCAACGATACCTTCGGTCACCAGGCGGGGGATGAATATCTGGTGAAAATTGCGGGAAGCATGACCTCCGTTTTCAAGAGAGATATTGATATTGTCGCTCGATATGGAGGAGAAGAATTTATTGTGCTGCTTCCGGAGGTGAATGCCGACCATGCCTCACATCTCGCCGAACAGGTTCGTCAAAAGATTGAGTCTTTGATGGTTGATTATCAGGACACGAAAGTCCAAACAACTATCAGCGCCGGCATCATGTGTTGCGTTGCGGATTTTAACACAAGAGCCGACTACATCGTTGGGTGTGCTGATAAAGCCCTCTATCAGGCGAAACAAGGCGGCAGAAACAGGGTTGTTATTTTCACACCCACCAAGGATAAAAATCCTTAATTGAATATTAACAACTGCACAGTTTACGGCAATTCATGTCCGGGCCAGTTTCAACTTGACCGGCAAATTCATTTTTTATATACACACCCGGCAAATGAACAGTTGGTGCGAGTCAACTCATAGATACATAAAGAAGGAAAAAATATGCGAGCTAACAGAAAGAATAACACAGAGCCAGATATATCTACCGGTGGTCGCCGCACTCAGGTGCGCAAGTCTAAAATTCACGGCAGGGGCGTTTATGCCATCCGTCCTATTAAGGCCGGGGACACGGTTCTGGAATACAAAGGCGAGATTATCACCTGGAAGAAAGCTCTGGCTCGCCATCCGCATGACAAAAGCCAACCCCATCATACCTTCTATTTTCATCTGGACGACGGCCACGTGATCGACGCCAAGTATCATGGCAACTCTGCCAGATGGATTAATCATTCCTGTAAGCCCAATCTGGAAGCTGATCAGGACGGCAATCGCATCTTTCTGAAAGCTCTGCGCAACATCACTATTGGCGAGGAACTCTCTTACGACTATGGCCTGGTTATTGATGCCCGCAAGACTTCAAAGCTGAAGAAAGAATATGCATGTCTATGCGGCGCAAAAAACTGCCGCGGCACCATGCTGGCCCTTAAAGCGTGTTAAAGATTAGCCTAATTTAATAGATGCTCATCTGACAGCCGCCGGCGATGGTGGCGCCCAGTTCGACACATTGTGTCAGAATTTCTTTTGTAATCTCTCCTTTGGCAATCACCGGCTGGAAAACCGTTTTGAATTTATAACCCAGCGCAATGCGCTCGATGGCTCTCAGGGCTCCCGTGCCGTCGTTTCCGGCGCTGATAAAAACGACAAAAGGCTTGCGGAAAACTTTTTCATGCGTGGCATAATAAGTACGGTCAAAAAAATCCTTAATCATGCCGGACATGTAACCGAAATTTTCCGGCGAGCCGACGGCCAAACCATCGGCCGACAACAGATCTTCCGCCGTGGCATCAGCAGCCCTTTTCAGAACGACCTCCACGCCTTCAATGGATTTGGCCCCTTCAGCAACGGCATTGGCCATCATTTGAGTGTTGCCGCTCTGTGAATGATAAACGATTAATATTTTTGCCATAATTCCTTTGCCTTTTTATCAATTATAACAAGAAACAATATACGGTCAAGAACGTTTAAAGCAAACATGCTCATTTATCTGCCTAAATTATTAGTTGACAATATCAACTATCATCAATAGAATAAAGCCGTCAATTGCTAGGAAGGTAATTAAATTTCACTGGTGGAGGATTGGATAATGGACGAACAGGCCAGGCAACTAGCCGGACTTCTTGAAGATATAATGTATAATTTGGGCATGTACAATCTGGATAGTAATTGTTGTGAAAACATCTCTCACGGCGAGTTTCGTGCCCTCCGTGTGATATCACGGCTCGAAAGGTGCACGATGCAGGATATTGCTAACAATATTGCTGTTACGAAAAGCGGCGCGACGCGTATTGTAAGTCGCCTGGAAGAAAAAAAGCTGGTGCGTCGGATGAACGATAAAAACGATGGACGCGTATGTTGTGTACAGTTGTCAAGAGAAGGAAAAACGCTCGTGTCACGGTTAACGGAAGAGCCCGCAAAAAGAATGGCAGGAATTCTATCGGCAATGGCCCCGGAAATGCGGCAAATTCTTCTAATCGGCCTGCGCGCCTTAGTTGAAACCGCCATTAATCAAAACGCCATAGGCGATGATCAGCAGAAACAGATTAAAGTATTTCGCACAACAATGGACAAGGAAATAAGTTGACACATTCAACTATTATTAAATTAAAGACACTGGAGGAAATATAGATGTTTGGTTTGAATAATTTTATCACTGCCGGCAAGTTTTTTCTGGTCATTGCCGGGGAACTTATCCTTATATTTGTGGTCGTTTCTTTTATCATCGGACTGTTGATGGAGTATCTCCCGCCCGCCCGTGTGAGAGATTATCTTTCCAATAAATTAACATGGGTACAATACTTGCTGGGTGCGGGTCTGGGCGCGCTTACTCCTTTCTGCTCTTGCTCTACTGTTCCCATAACAGCAGGCTTACTCAAGGGTGGCGTGCCGTTTGGGCCCACAATGGCATTTCTTTTCTCATCACCGGTGCTTAATCCTATTATTATCGCGCTGCTGCTTTCACTACTCGGTTTAAAAGTTACAGTGTTTTATGTCGTTGTCACCTTTTTCGGTTCCATAGCAATGGCC
>Ga0208197_1002143_pt1 | contig 18015 bp, 15 predicted proteins | sample AD_JPNNA4_MetaG_FD_184444 | JGI IMG/M metagenome (GOLD analysis project Ga0208197, IMG submission 184444) | Active sludge microbial communities of municipal wastewater-treating anaerobic digesters from Japan - AD_JPNNA4_MetaG (SPAdes) (version 2) | ecosystem: Engineered > Bioreactor > Anaerobic...
AGCATCTCACGCCACTTTCTGAACTACAACACAAACTACTGGCTCTGTTGGATTTCCCATCAGAGATTTACACGCGGCTTACGGCGCATTCTGCCAACCCGCCCTAAAAATGAACGAACCGAGAGTAAGAAGTAAGAAGTAAGGAGTAAGGAGTATGACAGAACCTTGGTACAATACCGAGGATGAAAATCTATCAAGTATGAACGAGTCCCTAACCTTCAACCTGTAACCTTCAACCTTCAACCTGTAACCTTCAACTATTGCCGGAGGAGAATTGCCATTATGAACACTGCACACGATCTTACTGTACTGCTCAATAAAATCGGCGAGATTGTCGCTTCGAGCGGGCCAGGCCGCGATGAGAAGTTGCACGCGATTTGCGCGCTGCTGGAGAAACACATCTCGCACTACGATTGGGTGGGCTTCTATCTGGTGGACCCGGCCCGCGAGCGCGAACTCGTGCTGGGACCGTTTGTCGGCGCGCCGACGGAGCACACACGCATCGCCTTCGGGCAGGGCATCTGCGGGCAGGCCGCCGACACGGAGATGACGTTCGTGATCCAGGATGTGACGCAGGAGACCAACTATCTCTCGTGCAGCCCGCACGTCAAATCGGAGATTGTCGTGCCCATTTTCAAGGATGGCGTGGTCGTAGGTGAAATTGATATTGATTCCCACGCGCTCGCCCCGTTCACGAAAGCGGACAACGCTTTTCTGGAACAGATCGCCCATCTCGTCGCCGGGCTGCTTTAGTGTTTTGTTTAACCCGCGCCTTCAGGCGCGTTGACTTCACGCGGGGCGCATTATACAATGAGGGCTGTTGCATAGAGCGTTACGGATGTGCCAGCCAGGAGTCAACCTATGAGAAACGAATCACCCTATGCTATTCAAACCCAATCACTCACCCGCCGTTTTGATGAAGTGGTGGCGGTCAATCAACTGACCCTTGCCGTGCCGCGCGGCGTCATTTTTGGCTTCCTGGGGCCGAACGGCGCGGGCAAGTCCACGACGATCAACATGCTCATCGGCGTGCTGCCGCCCACACAGGGCAAGGCGTGGGTCGCCGGTTTCGATGTGCGCGAGCAGCCGGTCGAGGTGAAGCGGCGCATCGGCGTCGTCCCGGAGTCGTTGGGACTGTACCAGCGGCTCACCGCCGTCGAGCAAATCGAGTTGGTGGGCCGCCTACACGGCTTGAGTGTCCCGGAAATTCGCGCGCGCATCCCCTCGCTGCTGGCCGTGCTCGAATTGGAGGATAAGGCCGACAAGATGATCCTCGATTACTCGCAGGGGATGTTGAAGAAGACGGCGCTGGCCTGCTCGCTCATCCACGCGCCGGAAATTTTGTTTATGGACGAGCCGTTTGAGAGCGTGGACCCCATCTCCACCAAGGCGATCAAGGCCGTGCTGCGGGATATGGTCAAGCAGCGCGGGACGACGATCTTTTTCTCCACCCACGTGATGGAACTGGCCGAGCGTTTCTGCGATCAGGTGGGCATCATCAACAAAGGTAAGCTGGCGGCGGTCGGCGATATTCCGTCGCTGCGCGAACAGGCGCAACTTCCCGCCGATGCGCCGCTGGAAGATGTGTTTGTCCGTCTGGTCGGCGCGGAATCGGAAGACCAGTCGCAGTTGGGCTGGCTGACGCAGTAAAGCAGGCAGCGTATGCGCACATCCCTTTTTGCCGAACTCAAAACGCTTTTCTGGCTTCAGGGCAAACTCACCCTGGCGATGTTCCGCAGCCGCCGGTCCGCCGATTGGTTCTGGCTGCTGCGCCTGGGCCTGACGCTGGTCCAGACGGTCTTCACGTTCCCGATGTTTCTGCTGATGGGCGTCGGCGTGGCGGTGGGACTGGCGTTGCTCTCGCCGCGCGCCGCGTTTGAAGCCGTCGTACTCGGCAACACCTTGCTGATGTTTATCTGGCTGATGGCGCCCAGCATGTACAGTTCGCAGATGATGGAACGGTTTGAGATGTCGCGCCTGTTCCCGCATCCCATCAGCTTCCGGGGGATTGTGGTGGGCAGCACACTGATGGCCGCGCTCAACATGACCGGTCTGTTGACGCTCCCCATCCTGGCCGGTGAGGTGATAGGATTAGCGTGGCACAAGCCGCTGGCTGCGCCGTTGATCGTCCTCGGCGCGCTCCCGGCCTTTGCTCTTTTTGCACTCGCCGGGCGGCTGATGGACGATTTCTTCGATCTGGTGGCCAGTGACCGCCGCCTGCGCGCGTTGGTGCTGTTTATCCTGACCGCGCCGTTTATGTTTATGTGGCTGGGACAATACTACCTGCAATATATCAGCCACAATTTCGAGCAACTGCCCGCGTTCATCGATCCCGCCTTTGCCGCGCAGTTGCAGCAGGTGCGCGGCCCTAGCGATCTGCTGGAAACTCTGCGCCTCTCGCGCTTCCTCTTGTGGCTGCCGCCGGGCTGGGTCAGCGCGGGGATGGGAATGGTCGTCGCCGACAGTTGGGGGAAGGGCTTGCTGTTCCTGGCGCTGGCGTTTGGGGCCGTCGGGGGATTGCTGTGGCTGCACGCCGGCGTCACGCGCCGCCTGATGGAGGGCGCAGCGTTGACGGTGGGCGTGGAGCGGGTGCGCACGCGCGGCCTGGGCTTCGCGTTACCCGGCCCGGCAGCGTTTTGGGCGCTCGTTGCCAAAGACTGGCGCTACCTGTGGCGCAGTCCGCTGCCCCGGCGGATGTTGTTCGCGGCGGTCATTGTCCCTATTGCGATGTTGGTTCCGCTATCTAACATCCCCCTCGAAGAGATTCCCCCAGAATTTGGCGTGGGGGTGTCGGTGGTGATCGGCCTGTTGATCGTGTTTATGTTCAACATGATGCTCAACATGGCGCTCACCGCCAATTACTTCGGGGCGATAGACCGGGAGGGATTCGGGACGCTGGCGACGTCGGTGAGCGACTGGCGGCAGGTGCTGCTGTCGTCCAATCTGGTGCTGCTGGTGTTTACCGGCGGTCTGTCCGTTCTGGCCGTGACCGTCGTGGCGTTCATCACCAGAGGGACAGCGGCTTTGCCCTTGCTGATTTACATTGCGCTGGCGCTGCAGCTCAGCGCCACGCCGGTTTATACCCTGGCGGCGATCTGGGGACCGTATCGCATGGAACTCAAATACGGCGCACAGAATCGCCAGGGCAACGTGTGGGGACTGCTGGCATGGCTGCTCGGCACGCCGCCTGTGGCGCTGTTGGTCTTGCTCCCTTACTTCCTCTGGCGACCGGGATTGTGGATAACGGTCCCATTGAGCGCGCTATATAGCGTGGGGCTGTACTGGCTCACCCTCAAACCCCTCGCCACGCTCCTGCAAAACCGCCAGCACCTCATCCTGGAGCGCGTAACCAAAGACTGACCAATTCGCCGATTCTCTCATTCGCTGATTCTAAAATGAACCCAGAACGCTACCCACGCCTCGCCCACGTCATCGGCTTCGACGACGCGCCCTTCACGCCGGACTATACCGGGCCGGTGAAGGTCGTGGGAGCCGTGTATGCGCGTCTGCGGCTCACCGGCGTCCTGGTCGGCGAGATCGAGAAAGACGGTGCTGATGCTGCCGACGTGCTGGCTCGGCTGGTGGCCGATTCCAAATTCGTCGGAAACCTGCACCTGATCATGCTTCAGGGGATCGCGTTGGGTGGCTTCAACGTGGTGGACGTGTTTGCGTTGCACGAACGGCTGGCGCTGCCCATCCTGGTCATCGCGCGCCACCAACCGAATATGGACGCCATCCGCGACGCACTGCTGGGACGGGTGGCCGGCGGCGCGCAGAAATGGGCGCTGTTGGAACGTCTCGGCCCGATGGAACCGCTGCGCGACGTCTACGTGCAGCGTGTCGGCTTGACGGCAGCGCAGGCGGATGCTGCGCTCAGCCGGTTCACGGTCGAGGGCAATATCCCGGAGCCGCTACGCACCGCACATCTCATCGCGGGCGCACTCATCAACGGCGCAAGTCGAGGACGAACATAGGATGCACGAACTATCCATCACCGAAGAAATTCTGCGCATCGTGACCGAGCACGTCCACAAAGCCGGCGCCACCCGCGTCACACGCATCAACCTGGTCATCGGCGATCTCACGAGCTTCATTGACGACTCGATCCAGTTCTACTTTGGGATGCTTTCCCCCGACACACCCGCCGAAGGCGCGACGCTGCACTTCGAGCGGATCAAGACCCGCTTCCGCTGTCGTCACTGCCAGACCGAGTTCGAGCCGGAAGGTCGCAACTGGATATGCCCGGCCTGCGGCGCGCTCGGCGGCGACGTGATTGCCGGCAAAGAGTTCTACGTCGAAAGCATCGAAGTGGTATAATCAGGTAATCAGTAATCGGTAATCAGTCATTGGGATGGAATCATCAAACCAGTTACCAATTCCCAGTTACCAGTTACCGATTACCCGTTACCAGTTTAAGGAGGCAACGATGTCTGAACAAGTTACGCCAGGGCGCATCCCTGTTGTGGAAAGGCTGCTCACCGCCAATGAACAGGTGGCGGCGGATAACCGCGAGTATTTTGCGGCGCGCCGCGTCACGGTCATCAACATTATGGCGTCGCCGGGGGCGGGGAAGACCACGCTGCTCCTGGCGACCATCGCCGCGCTGCCGGAGCGCCGCATCGGCGTCATCGAGGGCGACGTGGCCTCACAGATCGACGCCGAAAAAATCGCCGAGACCGGAACGCCCGTCGTGCAGATCAACACCGGCGGCGCGTGCCACCTGGATGCGCCGATGATCCGCCGTGCGCTGCCGGAACTGCCGCTCAATGACCTGGAATTGGTCTTCGTCGAAAACGTCGGCAACCTGATCTGCCCGGTCTCGTTCGACCTGGGGCAAAGCTACAACGTCGGCCTGCTCAGCCTGCCGGAAGGCGACGACAAACCCTACAAGTACCCGGCCATTTTTGAGGCCGTGGATCTGGTCGTCGTCACCAAGCTGGACTTGCGGCCCTATCTCGACTTCGACCTCGACAAATTCACCGCGCTGGTGCATGGCCTCAACCCGAACGCGCCGGTGCTGTGTCTCTCCGCCAAAACCGGCGAAGGGATGCGCGAGTGGTTGCGCTGGTTGGAAGCGCGTTTACCATAAGCGAATTTAGTCATTAACCGGCGATAACAGTGTAGCGTAAGCTGTCAGCTTGCGGCACAGGCAAACTGACAGTTTGCTCTACAGTTCTTTTCCTGGAGAGCGGGAGCATGGCGGCATATCACATCACCGTGACGGGCGTGGTGCAGGGCGTGGGATTCCGTCCCTTCGTCTACACCCTGGCGACGCGCCTGGCGCTCACCGGCTGGGTCTACAACCACTCCGGCGGCGTGGATATCGCCATCGAAGGGCCAGAGGAGGCCGCCGCGCGCTTTATCGCCGCGCTGCGCGACGAGGCGCCGCCGCTGGCGCACATCACCGGCATCACCACACACGCCGTCGCGCCCAACGGCTACGACCGCTTTGAAATTCGCCACTCGGAGCACCAGGCAGGCCAGTACCAGCTCATCTCACCCGATGTCGCCACCTGCCCCGACTGCCTGCGCGAGCTGTTTGATCCCACAGATCGCCGCTATCGCTACCCCTTCATCAACTGCACCAACTGCGGCCCGCGCTTCACCATCATTGACGCGCTCCCCTACGACCGGCCCAACACCACAATGCGCGTCTTCCCCCTGTGCGATACATGCCGCGCCGAGTACGATGATCCCACCAACCGCCGCTTCCACGCACAGCCCAACGCCTGTCCGGTTTGCGGGCCGCATGTGTGGCTGGAAGAGAATCAGCGAATCAGCGAATCGGCAAATGGCGAATCGGCCTCCCACAACCCACAACCCACAACCTCACTTCCGAAGCGGCTTTGGTACGAACACGGGATTTATTATTGGATGGCAAGATTGTGGCGATCAAAGGACTTGGCGGTTTCCATCTGGCGTGCGATGCGACGAACGCAGAGGCGGTGCGGACGCTGCGGGAGCGCAAACGCCGTCCCCATAAGCCGTTCGCGGTGATGGTTGCCACGCTGGACGATGCGCGCGCGCTTTGCGACGTATCGCCGGAGGCCGCCGCCTTGCTCGCGTCGCCGCAAGCGCCCATCGTGCTGCTTGAGCGGCGCTCCTCCCTGGTGGTAGACGATGTTGCGCCCAATCACCACACGCTTGGCATCATGCTGCCCTCGACGCCGCTGCACCATATCCTCCTGCGCGACGTGGGCCGTCCCCTGGTGATGACCAGCGGCAACCTCAGCGAAGAACCCATCGCCATGGACAACGCCGAGGCCCTGGAACGCCTCGCCCCCCTCGCCGACGCCTTCCTCCTCCACAACCGCGACATCCACGCCCGCTACGACGACTCGGTGGCGCAAATGGCGAATGAGCGAATGAGCGAATCAGCAAATCAACAAATCAACAAATCAGCGAATCAGCAAATCGGCAAATCGGCAAATCACCCCCTCACCCTCTCACCCCTTCACTCCCTCACTCCCTCACTCCTCCGCCGCGCGCGGGGCTATGCGCCATTCCCCATCCAGTTGCCGTTTGCGTTGCCGCAGACGTTCGCTGCCGGGCCATTGCTGAAGAATACATTCACGCTCACCCGCGATGCTAATGCTTTTGTGAGCCAGCACATCGGCGATATGGAGAATCTGGAAACGTTGGAGCACTACGAAGCGGCGCTGGCGACGTATACGCGCCTGTTTCGCATCGAGCCAGAGATTGTGGTCTGCGATATGCACCCGGACTACATGACCACGCGCTTCGCTGAGGAATACGCACAACGACACGGCTTACCTGCGCCGCGACGGGTGCAGCACCATCGCGCGCACATCGCGGCGTGCCTGGCGGATAACGGCTATCCACGCGACGGCGCTCCGGTGATCGGCGTCGCCCTCGACGGCACCGGCTACGGCGACGACGGCGCGATCTGGGGCGGCGAGTGGTTCGTCGGCGGCTACGACGGCCTGGAACGCGCCGCGCATCTCGAATACCTGCCGCTCCCCGGCGGCGACACGGCGATTCGCAATCCGTGGCGCGTGGCGGTGGCCTATCTGCACACGCTGCTCGGCCCGGAGGCGTTCCCGGCGGGCATCTTTTGCCCCTCCGACGCGCTGCTGGTGCGCCAACAGGTGACGCACGGCCTCAATGCGCCGCCGACGTCGTCCATGGGACGGCTTTTCGACGCGGTCAGCGCGCTGCTGGATGTGCGCCAGGTCGCCACCTACGAAGCGCAGGCGGCCATCGAGTTAGAACAAATCGCCGCGCCCGTAGGACAAGCTGTCAGCTTGTCCTACAATTTCGATATTGAGGATGTTGACCGTGTCCAGGTTGTGCGTGTAGCGGCGCTCTTCGAGGGATTGCTCGGCGACATCGAGCGCGGCGTCTCGACGCCGGAGATCGCGCTGCGCTTTCACGTCACCATTGCGCAGATGATCGCGGCGGTTTGCGAGCGTCTCCGTGCCGCCACCAGCATCACCACCGTCGCGCTGAGCGGCGGCGTCTTCCAGAACCAACTTTTGCTGAGCCTGGCTGTTCCCCTGCTGGAAAATGCCGGCTTCGCCGTCCTGCTGCACCGCCACGTCCCCTGCAATGACGGCGGCGTCTCGTTGGGGCAGGCAGTGTATAGCGAATCAGCGAATCATACTTCACCAATCGAGTATCCGACATCCAGTATCCAGCATCCAGCATCCAGTATCCAGCATCGAGGTAACGCATGTGTCTAGCTATTCCAGTCCAAATTACGGCAATTGACGAGCAACAAATGGCGACGGTGACGCTTGGCGGCGTCGAGCGGCACATCAGTTTGATTATGACGCCGGAGGCGCAGGTGGGCGACTACGTTCTGGTGCATACCGGCTATGCCATCGCGGTGCTGGACCCTGACGAGGCGCAGGCGTCGTTGGAGGCGTTCGCAACATTGGCGGCGATTCAAGAAGAGTTGGAGCCATGCGCCGATGAAATTTATTGACGAATTCCGCGATCCGGCGTTAGCCCGCAAGCTGGTCGCGCAGATTCATCACGACGCCGCCCGCCGGGCGGCGTCGCATCCCATCCGGCTGATGGAATTTTGCGGCGGGCACACCCACGCCATCTCGCGTTTTGGGCTGCGCGAACTGCTCACACCCGCCGTCGAATTGCGCTCCGGGCCGGGTTGCCCGGTCTGCGTGACCGCTGCCGCCGACCTGGATCGCGCCATCGCGTTGGCGGACGCGCCCGGCGTGATCCTCGCCACCTTCGGCGACATGGTGCGCGTGCCGGGGAGCCGCCGCCAGACGTTGCAGGCCGCCGCTGCCCGTGGCGCGGATATCCGGATCGTCTATTCACCGTTGGATGCGCTGGATATCGCGCGCCAGCAGCCACAACGCGAAGTGGTGTTTCTGGGCGTGGGTTTCGAGACGACCGCGCCGGGCATCGCGGCGGCGTTGTTGCAGGCGGAAACCGAAGGGACGCCGAACTTCAGCGTGCTCAGTCTGCACAAGTTGACGCCTCCCGCGATGCGGGCGATTCTTGAGGCGGGTGAGGTGGCGCTGGAGGGCATCATCGGGCCGGGGCACGTGAGCGCGGTCATCGGCAGCGCGGCGTGGGAATTTCTCCCGCGCGAGTACGCCATCCCTTGCGCAGTCGCGGGCTTCGAGCCGCTCGATATCCTGAGCGCAATTGGGGCGTTGGTGCAGGCCGTGGTTGCGGGCGAGCCGGCGGTTGTCAACACCTACGCGCGTGGCGTGCGTGCAGAAGGCAATCCCGTCGCACAGCAGTTGCTCGCGCGCGTTTTCGAGGTCGGGCCGGCGGATTGGCGTGGCTTCGGCGCAATCGCCAATAGCGGCCTGACACTGCGCGAATCCTTCGCCCACCGTGATGCGGCGCGGCTGTTCCCCGTCGAAGTGGCATCCACGCCGGAACCACCCGGCTGCCGCTGCGGGGATGTGCTGCGCGGCGTCATCGCGCCGACTGGATGCGCGCTGTTCCGGCGGGTCTGCTCGCCGCGCAACCCCATCGGTCCGTGTATGGTCAGCGCGGAAGGCGCGTGCGCGGCGTATTTCCAGTATGAACGTTGGAACGTTGAAACGTTTGAACGTTCCAACGTTTCAACAGGAGCGTAGCAAATGGCAGATCAGATTCTCCTTGCCCACGGTAGCGGCGGGGTGCTCAGTCACGAGCTGGTCCGCGATGTGTTTGTGCGGTATTTCAGCAATCCCTGGCTGGACGATTTGGGCGACGCGGCGGTGCTGGATGCGCTGCCGCCGGGGCGACTGGCGTTGACGACGGACTCTTACGTGGTGCAACCGTTGTTTTTCCCCGGCGGCGACATCGGCAAGCTGGCAGTTTGTGGCACAGTCAACGATTTGGCGGTAGCGGGCGCGCGTCCGTTGTACCTGACGGCGGGCTTCATCCTCGAAGAAGGCTTGCCGCTGGAAACGTTGGAGCGCGTCGTCGCCTCGATGGCAGAGACGACGCGCGCAGCCGGCGTCGCCATCGTGACCGGCGACACGAAGGTGGTGAACCACGGCGCAGCGGATGGGCTATTCATCAACACGGCGGGCGTCGGCGTTGTCCCGCCGGGCGTCGCGCTCAGCCCGGCGCACTTGCAACCCGGCGACGCGCTGCTCGTCAACGGGCCGGTGGGCGACCACGGGTTGGCGGTGATGCTGCAACGTGAGGGGATGGGGTTCGCCTCCACTTTGCAAAGCGATGTCGCGCCGCTGCACGGCCTCATTGCTGCGCTGCTGGATGCCGTCCCCGGTCAGGTGCGCTGTCTGCGCGACGCCACGCGGGGTGGGCTGGCATCGGTGTTGAATGAGTGGACGTCCCAGATTGGCATTGAAATAGAAGAAGCCGCTATTCCGGTACGGGAAGAAGTCCGCGCGGCGTGCGAGTTTCTAGGTCTTGATCCGCTGTACGCGGCCAACGAAGGCAAGGTGGTGATCGCAGTGGCGCAGGCGGCGGCGGATGTGGCGTTAGCCACATTGCGCGCGCACCCGTTGGGCCGGGATGCTGCGCGCATCGGGCGTGTGACGAGCGAACACGCGGGCCGCGTCGTGCTGCGGACGCTGTATGGCGCCCGGCGCATTATTCCTATGCTTACCGGCGCGCAACTCCCGCGGATATGTTAAGGTTATGTAAAAAAACCTTGACAGTTAAAGAAATATCACTATACTGTGATAGATTTTTCTGGTGGTTGCGATCCTTATCTTTGAACAGCGGCGCTGGACATCCTCTTGTCTCGCGTCGTATAAATAACGAGGAATAAGTTATGTTGGATACATTTTTTTCTCCGAAATCCGTTGCGATTATCGGCGCTTCACGTGATGTTGAAAAACTTGGCTATGCCGTCCTGTACAACGTAAAAGCAAGCGGTTTTACAGGCCAAATTTATCCTATTAACCCCAAAGCTGACGAACTTCTGGACCTCAAAGCCTACCCCTCCGTTTTGGCTGTGCCGGAGCCGATTGATCTGGCAGTTATCGTGATCCCCGGCCGTTTTGTGTTGGCGGCGTTGGAGGAATGTGGGCAGAAGCAAATTCCTTCCGTCGTCGTCATCAGCGCCGGTTTCCGCGAGGCCGGGCGCGAAGGGCTGGAACAGGAATTGGAACTGGTCAAAATCGCCCGCAAATACAACATTCGGTTGATCGGCCCCAACTGTCTGGGCATCATCAACACGAATATGAACCTCAATGCGACCTTCGCCGCCGGGATGCCGCCGAGCGGGCCGATTGCGTTTATGTCGCAGTCGGGCGCGTTGGGGACGGCGGTGCTGGATATGGCGATGGCCGGCCGCATCGGCTTCTCCAAATTCGTGAGCCTGGGGAACAAAGCCGATGTCAGCGAAATTGACCTGATGGAAGCCTGGGGGAATGACGAACATTCGCGGGTTATCCTCATGTATGTCGAGGGTGTGCCTCACGGCCAGAAATTCATCGAGACGGCAAAGAAAATCACCCGCCAGAAGCCGGTGGTGGCGATTAAATCTGGCGTGACGGCCTCCGGGTCGCGGGCGGTCTCATCGCACACGGGCAGCCTTGCCGGTTCAGAAGCGGCGTACAAGGCGGCGTTCAATCAGGCTGGCATCATCCGCGCCACGTCAATGGAAGCCCTCTTCGACTACGCGCGCGCCTTCGCTTACCAGCCGCCGCTCAAGGGCGACCGCATCGCCATCGTGACCAACGCCGGCGGCCCCGGCATCCTGGCGACCGACGCCCTGGAACGCGACGGCCTCCAAATTCCGCGCTTGAGCCAGGAGACAACCGAAAAGCTGCTGGCGAAGTTGCCCGGCGCTGCCAGCGCCGCCAATCCCGTAGATGTGTTGGGGGACGCGCTGGCTGACCGCTTTGAAGTGGCCTTGCAAGCGGTGTTGGATGATCCAAAAGTGGATGGCATCATCGTTATTGTCACCCCACAGGCGATGACTGAAATCGAAGCCACCGCGCACGCCGTAGGCCGGATGTCCAAGACGGCTACCAAACCTATCCTGGGCTGCTTTATGGGCGAGTCGCGCATCAACGCTGGCATTGACGTGTTGTGGCAGTACGGCGTGCCCAACTACCCCTATCCCGAACGCGCCGCCGATGCGCTGGCGGCGATGAGCGCCTATCGCAAGGAACAAGACCGGCGCATTTTCGGCGTGGTGCCGATTGACGTGGACAAGGAGCCGGTGCGCGAGTTGTTCGACCGCGTGCGCAACGAGGGCCGCGTCTCCATCGGCGACGCCGAAGCCTGGGAAGTGCTCAAAGCCTACGGGTTCAACGTGCCGCGCTCGCGTCTGGCCGCCACCCCCGAAGAAGCCGTGGACATCGCTGAGGAATTCGGCTATCCCGTCGTGATGAAAATCGCCTCGCCCGACATTCTGCACAAGACCGACGTGGGCGGCGTGAAGGTGAACCTGCGCTCGCCTGGCGATGTGCGCGACGCCTTCGACCTGATGATCTATCGCGCGGGGCGCTACGTGCCGGGCGCGCGGGTGTGGGGTTGCCAGGTGCAGGAGATGGTGCATGGCGGGCGCGAAGTGCTGTTGGGGATGAGCCGCGATCCGCAGTTTGGGCCGCTGGTGGCCTTTGGGTTGGGCGGCATCTACGTCGAGGCTCTCAAAGACGTGTCCTTCCGCGTAGCGCCCTTCAGCCCGCGCGAAGCGGACGAGATGATCCGCGAGATTCGCGCCTATCGCCTGCTGGAAGGCGTGCGCGGCGAACAGCCGGCCGACCACATGGCGATGGTGGACGCCTTACTACGGATCAGCCAGTTGGTGACGGACTTCCCTGACATTGTGGAACTGGACATTAACCCCCTGATGGTATTTGAAGAAGGGCGCGGCGCGATGGCAATTGATATGCGCCTGGTGCTGGCGGCTAAGAAGAGCTAAATTTAGGTCATCGGTAATCAATGAACCACGCGCTGGTTGCATTGTTATATAAAGATCATTTCACTAAGGAGGTATTTTATGTCTGAACAATTGGAATCAAAGCTTTTTCCACCACCCGCCGCGGTGAGCGCCAACGCATACATCAAGTCGTATGAAGAATACAAGACGATGTATGATGAGTCCATCAACGACCCCGATGGCTTCTGGCTGCGCATGGCAACTGAATTTGTGGACTGGTTCAAAGCGCCCACCATTGGCCGCAATTATGTGTGGGACAGCAGTGAGCGCATCGTCTACCACAAGTTTTTTGAAGACGGCGAGCTGAACCTGTCGTACAACTGTCTGGATCGCCATCTCAAGACCTGGCGCAAGAACAAGGCCGCCATCATCTGGCAGGGCGAGCCGGAAGACGATGTGAAGGTCTACACGTACCAGGATTTGCACCGCGAGGTCAGCAAGTTCGCCAACGTGCTCAAGAGCAAGGGCGTTAAGAAGGGCGACCGGGTCTCGATCTATATGCCGATGATCCCTGAACTGGCGATTGCGATGTTGGCCTGCACGCGGATTGGCGCGATCCACTCCATCGTGTTCGGCGGTTTCAGCGCGCAATCTTTGATTGACCGCATCAACGACTCCGAATGTAGTCTGCTGATCACCAGCGACTTTTCACTGCGCGGCGGCAAGTCCATTCCCCTCAAGGCGACCGCCGATGAAGCGTTGCAAAGCTGCCCGACCGTCAAGAACGTGATTGTGGCGCATCGCGGTCAAGGGAACGTGACGATGGTCGAAGGTCGGGATACCTGGTGGCACGACGAGATGGCAAAGGTCTCGATGGTGTGCGAACCCGAAGTGATGAACGCCGAAGACCCGCTCTTCATCCTCTACACCTCCGGTTCCACCGGCAAGCCCAAGGGCGTGATGCACACGACCGGCGGTTATCTCACCTACGTGGCGATGACGCACAAGTACATCTTCGACGTGCATGACGAGGACACCTACTGGTGTACCGCCGATATTGGGTGGGTGACGGGGCACAGCTACATCGTCTACGGACCACTCGCCAACGGCGCGACGACCATTATGTTCGAGGGCATACCGACTTATCCCGACGCCAGCCGCTTCTGGCGCATTGTGGACAAATTCCAGGTCAACGTCTTCTACACCGCCCCCACCGCGATCCGCTCCCTGGCGCGCGAAGGCGAGAAGTGGGTCCAGATGTGCGACCTTTCCAGCCTGCGCATCCTGGGCAGCGTCGGCGAGCCGATCAACCCAGAAGCGTGGCTCTGGTACTATCGCAACATCGGCAAGAGCCGCTGCCCCATCGTGGATACCTGGTGGCAGACCGAGACCGGCGGCATCCTGATCACGCCGCTCCCCGGCGTCCACACCCTCAAACCCGCCAGCGCCAGCCAGCCGTTCTTCGGCGTCGAGCCGATTATCATCCGCGACGACAAGTCGGAGTGTGATGTAGATGAAAGCGGCAAGCTGTGCATCAAGAAGCCCTGGCCCGGCATGGCGCGGACGATGTGGGGCGATCACGAGCGCTTCATTGACACCTATTTTGCGATGTACGAAGACCTGTACTTCACCGGCGACGGCTGCCGCAAGGACGCCGACGGCGACTACTGGCTGCAGGGCCGTATTGACGACGTGGTGAACGTCTCCGGGCACCGCATCGGTACGGCGGAAGTCGAGCACGCGCTGGTGAGCCATCCCGCTGTGGCGGAGGCCGCCGTCGTGGGCCGCCCGCACGACATCAAGGGGCAGGCGCTGTACGCCTACGTCACGCCGCACCAGGGTTACGAATGGAATGACGCGCTCGTCAAGCAGTTGATGGATCACGTCCGCAAGGAAATCGGCCCCATCTCGCGGCCCGATGTGATTCAGTTCACCGACGCGCTGCCCAAGACCCGCAGCGGCAAGATCATGCGCCGCATCCTGCGCAAAATTGCCGAGGGTGACATCAGCTCGCTCGGTGATACCTCCACGCTGGCCGATCCCACGGTCGTGGATCGGTTGGTCGAAGGGCGCAAGTAAGCAGCTCTATAAGCTTTCAGTGGTCAGCTTTCAGCGTTCAGCCAGAAAGCTGACCACTTATCTGTTATCATTTCTCGATTTTTAACTTTTCACTTCTAATTTCTAACTTCCACGCAGGAGGACGCTGTGGCTAAGTCTCAACCAAAAATTCTTGACCGGCGGCTGGTGGTCGTCGGCGCGTTGTTAGTTCAATTGTGTTTAGGCGCGATTTATGCCTGGAGTGTGTTTACCCCGGAATTGCAAAAGGCCCCTTTTAATTTCACCAGCACGCAGACGCAGATCATTTTCTCCGTCTCGTTGGCGACGTTCGCTGTGGTGATGGTGCTGGCCGGGCGCTGGCAGGCGCAATCTGGGCCGCGCATTGTGGCGTTGACGGGCGGCGCGGTGTTGGGCGCGGGCTACATCCTCGCCGGGCTGTTCGGCCAGAGCTTCTGGGCGCAGGTGATCTTCATTGGCCTGGTGGGCGGCGCGGGCATTGGGCTGGCCTACGTGTGCCCCATTGCCGTCGGCGTGAAGTGGTATCCCGACAAAAAGGGCCTCATCACCGGTTTGGGCGTCGCCGGTTTTGGCTTCGGCGCGCTGATTTGGGTGTATCTGGCCGGGAACTGGGGTCATCTGATCGCTTCACTGGGCGTGCTCAAAGTCTTCTTCATCTACGGTATTATCTTTGCGGTGGCAGTCATCGCCGGTTCTACCTGGATGGTGAACCCGCCTGAGGGCTACGCGCCCAAGGGTTGGAAACCGCCGCAGCCGGCCAGCAAGGGCAAAGGCAAGGGTAAGGGCAAAGAAACGGTCAAAGTGGACTATATGCCCAACGAAATGCTGCGGACCCTCTCCTTCTATGGCATCTGGGCGATGTTCATCTTCTCCAGCATGGCCGGGTTGATGACCATCGGCAACATTAAGCTGTTTGGCATTGACGCGCTCAAGGCGCGCGCCGGGCTGACCGCCGAGGCCGCCAGCGCGGTCGCCGGGACAGCGATGGCTGTGTTCTATTCCCTCGCCAACGGTATCGGGCGCATTGTCTGGGGGACGGTGGCCGATAAAATTGGCTACAAGCTCTCCCTGGTCATTATGTGCGCGGCGCAGGGCGTCGTGATGTTGTTGTTCTTCCTGTTGGGCGGTACGCCGGCGTTGCTCTACCTGGCGGCGATGTTGATTGGCTTCAACTTCGGGGGCAACTTCGCGCTGTTCCCGCTGGCGACGTCGGACATGTTTGGCGCGAAGAACCTGGGCCGCAACTACGGCTGGGTCTTCACGGCCTATGGCGTCGGGGGCATCCTCGGCCCCATCCTGGCCGGCACGTTGCGCGACGCCAGCCTGAAAAGCGGCGCGGGTCTGCAAGGCTGGCTGACCGTCTTTATCATTTGCGGCGTGGCCTGTTTGGCGGCGGCGGTGATCGGGTGGTTCGTCAAACCGCCCCAGGCCGCGAAAGCCTCTGCGTAGTTGTCAGCTTTAGCGCGAAGATTCGCGCGCGAATCAGCCTTTGACTTTGTGGCTGACCGCTGATGGCTGATTGCTAATAGCTTATGTAAGGAGATGAACTATGCCAGTCATGGCGAATTGGAACAAACTTTATACTGAGCGGTCGGTGAGCGCGCGCGAGGCGCTGCTCAAGATTCGCAGCGGCAGCCGCATTTTTCTCGGCCCGGCCGGCGGTGTGCCGCAGTATCTGTTGGAAGAACTGGTCAAATTAGGCGCCGAAGGCAACCGGCTTAACGATGTGGAAGTCGTGCATATGCTGACGCTTGGCGCAGCACCCCACGTCCAGAAAGTTTACGACCGCCACTTCCGTCACAACTCGTTCTTTGTGGGGCCGGGCGTGCGCACGGCGACGGCGGAAGGGTTGGCCGACTACACCCCCATTTTCCTGTCCGAAATCCCCGGCTTGTTCTACAGTGGTCGGATGCCCCTGGATGCGGCGCTCATTCAGGTGACGCCGCCCGACAAATTCGGCTTCTGCTCGCTTGGCGTGTCGGTGGAAGCGGTCAAGGCCGCCGCCGAGACGGCCAGCATCGTGATCGCGCAGGTCAACCCGCAAATGCCGCGCACCCTCGGCGATAGTTTCATCCACGTCGAAGACATTGACTACTTTGTGGAGCACAATGAACCGCTGTTGGAAATCCCACCGGCGCCACCGGATGCGGTGGCGCTTCAGATCGCCCGGCACGTGACGCGCCTGATCGAGAACGGCTCCACGATCCAGGTGGGGATTGGGCGCGTGCCCAACGCCATCCTGTACGGCCTGATGGAAAAGAAAGATTTGGGCGTCCACACGGAAATGTTCTCCGATGGCCTCATTGACTTGATCGAAGCCGGCGTTGTGACCAACCGGCGCAAGACCTTTCACGCGGGAAAAATTCTAGCCGCTTTCTGTGTGGGCACGCGCAAGCTGTACGATTATGTGGACAACAACCCGATGTTCGAGTTCCACCCCATTGATTACAACTCGCTGCCGTCCAATATCGCCAAGAATGACAAGATGATTGCGATCAACACGGCGCTGCAGGTGGATATCACCGGGCAGGTCTGCGCGGATTCCATCGGCCACCAGATATACAGCGGCATCGGCGGGCAGGCCGACTTTATGCGCGGCGCTTCGATGTCGCGCCAGGGGAAACCGATCATCGCCATCCCTTCGACCGCTGAGACGCCGAACGGCACAGTTTCGCGCATTGTGCCAAGCCTCAGCGAGGGCGCCGGCGTGGTGACGACGCGCGGCAACGTCCACTACATCGCCACAGAGTACGGCGTGGCCTATCTGCACGGCAAGAGCCTGCGCGAGCGCGCCGTGGCCCTGATCCAGATCGCACATCCCAAGTTCCGCGAGCAATTGCTGGCCGAAGCCAAGAAGATGAAATACCTCTACGAAGACCAGATCATCCCCGAGACGGTCTATCCTGTGGAGATGGAACACACCGAGAAGTTTGGCGATCTGGAGCTGTTCTTCCGCCCGGTCAAGCCCAGCGACGAGCGCCTGTTCCAGGAATATCTCTATAAACTGTCCGAGCGTTCGGTGTACCTGCGCTTCTTCCAGGTGCGCCGCGACTTCCCGCACGAGCTGGCGCAGGAAATGGTGGCCGCGGATTACGACCGCCACATGGGCATCGTGGCGACGTTGGGCACATCCGACACCGCGCCGATTGTGGCGGCCGGACACTGGATGATGGATTACAACGAGAATATGGCCGAGATCGCTTTCTCCGTGATGGATGAGCACCAGCGCAAGGGGATCGGCACGCACTTGCTCCATTTCCTGACGCGCATCGCTCGGGAACGGGGTCTCCACGGCTTCCGCGCCAATGTGATCGCCGGGAATATGGCGATGATGCGGGTCTTCCAGCGCAGCGGCTGCGTTCTCCATACCGAATATGAAGGCGGCGAAATCTCGCTGTCGTTCCGCTTCGATGAGAAAGTCGAAGGTCGCAACGTCCGCCGGTAATTTCGAAACAACGTTCCAACGTTCCAACGGCTATTTGAGGAGGGTATCGTGAAAGCACTGTATATTACCTCAGTACTGTAGTTTCGCCAAAAGTTGGCGGATAGCACTTTAACAACCGCAAAAAGAAGCCCGATCGGTGTATGGGGTGGTAGCAGTCGGCGCAACAACTGAGCGGAGGTCGGTCTGACCTTCGCTGTGCTAC